>Ga0228711_1000501_pt1 | contig 48452 bp, 37 predicted proteins | sample MedpolnodulmetaG_2_FD_177996 | JGI IMG/M metagenome (GOLD analysis project Ga0228711, IMG submission 177996) | Root nodule microbial communities from Medicago polymorpha collected in Santa Monica, California, United States - brown nodules | ecosystem: Host-associated > Plants > Roots > Nodule...
GAAACAAAACAAAATCAATAAAGAAATGTCTTATTATTTATATATTCACAATATATATTTATATCAATATCATGATACAAAGTCAAACCCAATCAATATAGATTGGCTATTAGGGCTTACTCCAACATAATTAACCAACCATATTCAAAGAGCCGAATAATACAGATTTACTTCTCAAGAGAATGCAATTGTGAACCATACCACATGAAGATATTAACCAGTCAGGTAATTCCGGCAATAAAGAGATTGTCACACAACTACAAAAAGTTTGGAATGAAAGTTTTCATATTCAGAAAAACAATAACGATAAATTAATGCGTAAACCTTCTGTACACAATCCTTTAAATTGTCAATTTAGTAATTATATATCATAGTAGGTTGTTCAAAGCTAGTCTTAGATCATGATATTTAGATAAACCATCTGAATTGTATCTCAAAATTCAACACATACAGACTATTTAAGATATAATTTTGGAAAGAAAATTAGGGAGAATGAGAGCATGATATCATATACCCACCTCCTGTATCTTTCAATGTAACCTTAAAACGGAAAGAATATTAGAGAAATGAAAATCCGAAAAAGCAGAACAATGATATTAAAATCAGATAGAGTAATTCACTTATGAGTTTAGTTTATATTTGAAACATAACCAAGAGCAAGATATTAGCAAAGACTGCAAAGGAAATAAATAGTTTAATTTTTAATCACGTTCTTTTAATATTAGCACTTTGAACCGAGTTCCTCAATTTTGTTCTATTTCTTCATACCAGCATACCACCATTGCTGATAGTATCTTCTAGATATGAGAGAAAATCATTGGAGCTTGGAATATACACATTGTCCCTAAATGGTGGCAAAATTGAATCAAACATTGGTTCATGTTTGTTGTTTCCCCAGGAAGCATCTTTCTTGCCATGTAATGCCCAATCATTCGTGAGTTCCAAATCCTCTACGTAGAAAGTATACATTGTTATATCAACATAATGAATTGAGTTAGGTTTGAATCAAATACTAACAAAGTAATATACCTGCGTTAAATGTTTAGAAATGTCGTATTTCTATAGTTTTTGAATAAATTGGTTGTTTCATGCGCATCTTTTTATTAAGATCAGGACGCACTATATCAAGCTGATACATAAAAGTTTAGGTCAATTTCATTAGCAGATAAGCAATTAAATTCAATGTTATAAATTATAACAATAACATATTAATTATCAATCAATAAGAAATGAAACAAAACCTAGCAAAAACTAAAAAAAATACTTCAGTGATAAGTTATGCTAAGCATAAATTACAAAATTCAGGAGGTCATAATCTTCTGAGCGGTCCTGGAGCACAGAAACTTCAATGGTAAAATAAAATACATGGCATTTTACTATAAATAGAGAAACTTGTCCATATCAACTTGATCGAGTGTCCACTCTTACGTTCAAAATGGATCATCATAAGGAAGTTATTTCTACCACAAGAACTCTATTTTACATGGCATACAAAGCAGCTCTTAAAATAAAAGAGCAAAAATAAATGTCTTACACTGATGCATAAAGATGCACAAGCTCACAAAATACCAACAAGAAAAAAATGGTGCTAAAGCCCAATTCCTTCCCTTTATTTGTGTGACTTAAATCATTACAAATTCTCTAAATTTGGGGAAAATTTGTTTTACAATTTTTTTAAAAGGGTTAGGTTTAGAGGCTTCAGTGATTTGCCCCATCAATTTGGAGGGGGCGGGCTTGTAGTATACAGACACTTATGGCCATCATAATCGGGAAGTCTCTTTCCAATGTATGAATCATGATACATCCTCACAAGCTGTTCCAAAACAACACAATTCACACCTTTAGAAGTCGCTTCTGGAGTAATTGTTACCTACGCAACCAAGAGCAGAAATACTAGCAATAAGTATAATTAAAAGGATAAAGAGTAACTATACAAATCATTGAAAGTGGAACTTACATCATACTGATGAAGGGTTTTTTAAAGGTAACTCAGAAAGAAAAAATTGGTTTTCCATAACAACACATTTCTTGCCATAGCTCCCCTTTCCAAGGAGAAGAAGAAACCTAAAGTGATGATTTACTTTGTGGAGAAGAGGCATGCGTCTCTTAAGAATGAAATGTCATTTGTCCTAAATCCTGTTCAACTTCAGCCACCTCTGGTGGCTGGGAAAATGAACTTGCCTCGGATTGGGGAAAGGTGGATGAGACACAAAAACTTGATAGGATGTAGATGGAACTGAGGTTGCTTGATGCAGCTCGGTGCTGGTTACATCAGTCTGCCGCCATATGAAGAAACTACAACATGGCCATGGCCAGCACCTGCACCATATTGGTGCTGGAGGTGGCCAAGACGTAGTTCCTTCATATGGCGGCCCACCAAGGTAACCACCACCTGAGCTGCATCAAGCAACCTAAGTTCCATCTGCCCCCTAACCAGTTTTCGTGTCTCCTCCACCTGCTCCCCATTCCGAGACAAGTTCATCTACCCACCAGAAGTGTTTGAATTTGAATAGGATCTGAGGCAAATTCATCGTCCCAACCACCATAACCATCGTTTTCCCCTTCTTGATGTCAAACACCTCTATATACTTCAGTTTTCTGTTGAGGTGGTGGACTGTTCTGTTGATCATCAGATCTTTTGACACCACCAGATCCATCAGTTCTCTTCTTCCTAACCATATTGAAAGGTGCACACACACACACACAACACAACAGACTAAATTACTTTATGATTCATAATCCATTAACAAAAATCAAACACCAGAAACATAGCCAATGTAAAAGATCAAACAACAAATATAAAATGAAATTATCAAAAACCAACATCTAAAAGTGAAATCAATTTGTACATGAACTGCATATGAGCGTACAATCAATAAAAACGAAGTAATATGAAAAACACCAAATTTAGATGGAAGAAAGGAGCATACAAACATTGCTTATGGTATTTTCTTCATCTGAAACAAAATCATTGGAGCTTGGAAGATGCTAATTGTCCCTAAATGGTGAAAATTGAATCAAAGATTGGTTCATGTTTGTGGTTTCCCCAAGATGCGTCTTTCTTGTCATGTAATGCCCAATCAACATTTGAGATGCCGTTTTTCCCCGGTTCCAAATCCGCTATGTAGAAATTATACATCGTTATATCAACATATTGAATTGAGTTAGATAAGAATCAAATAGGACGCTGAAATTGATCTATGTTACAATTAATTTACATAGATATTGCAAGATAAGTTACAGATACCTTTTTAAAGATTGGGAAGCATTATTTCTTTAGCTTTTGTGACTGGTAGTTCTTGTATTTCTTTCCCCAGAGGCTTCTACGTGTTTTCTTTTTTTTGTTGGAGTTTAACCCATTTTGCTCTCGATATTTATTTGTGCACAAGATAGAAAACATATGTTTCCTCTGTATATTTTCTCTCAGTCTCAACACTAGGAGAAACCTTACTCTATATTTTCTCTCAGTCTCAACACTAGGAGAAACCTTACTCTATATTTTCTCTCAGTCTCAACAAGCTCTAAATGTTTTTGTTGCGTTACTACTTGATGGGATGAATGAAATGGTGGAAATGAACTCGCTATTTATAAGAGAGGTAAAATATAGTTCCTTGCATGCAACAGGCCACTTGTCTTCCATGCAAAACACCAAGTGTACAACATGTCATTTGTATCGCATGCATCTTGCAACTTGTCAATGCATGTAACTGTCCACTTTGCCTTACATGAAAAATGCAACTTGTCTAAAATGCATCTTGGACAGGTGTCTTGTTCAAAAGTGGCTTTGCCAGTTACAATATTGGGCTTGGCATCATTTGAGAAAATTTCATTCATAATCATGGGCTTAAATCACAATTTGAGCCCATATTATGCGCAAAAATATCATGTTTTCTTATGTGCAATTCATCATTGTCACTCACACAACAATCACTCTCTCACTCAACCTAACTAACTTTTTCCCAGACTACAAGGCATAAAAAACGGAAAAGCTTTTTTTGGTTTGATGGGCTACAAGGTAGAGGTAGCTACTTACATATATAGATATAAAACCTCCCAAACACATTTCATTGGTCAAATATACACTAAAGTTTGTGCAAATTTGACTAATAGACAAATAATACAATTACTTCAATGACACTGAACTTTGGCATCATTAGGCAAACCCAAATACCAACACAAATTTTTGGCATCATCAGGCAAAATGGTTTTCCTTATTGCGGGGAAAAGCAGAAACTGAAAAAAGCAGAGGGATAAGAAAAGTCATGGTTCAAACTCAAATGGAAGAGGGAAAGAAAAACAACTACCATAGTAGACGTGATTGTTGTTGTCATCATCGGCCATCTTCACCATTTACCACTCACACATTTGACTACAAATGACGTATATGTGAATTTTAACCACAGTATTTTTTTTCTTCTTCTCGGCCAAAAAATAATGTTGTTCTTGTAAAATAAATTTGGAAAATTAAAAGCCCCTCAGTCTCTTTACAATTGTCACTTTTTCTACAAATAATATTTTCAAGGTTTTTATTTATCATGACCTTATCTACAAACTCAAATTTTTCTAATGACTAATATCTATTAGGAAATTCAGTTGGCCAACTTTCATGTTCTCTCTCCTTTCAATCACTTATTTCATTCATAAGACTTCAATTTGAGAAGGATTTGGATCCAATTTCACTCTGATCATGTTTGAGAATTTCCAAAATATGTACTTAAGTTGTAATCATGGAATAGTTATATCTTTTAACGTTTGCAACCTTATTATATTCAACGTTTCACTCTATATCTATAGTGGTCTGAGCCCTTGTTGCTACGTTTATAGATTTTAGTTGTTTATTTCTAATAAATGGAAGGAAAAAAAAGAAGAAAAAAAAGGAAAGAAATGTGTCCCGCAGGATTCAAACCGAAGACGTTAGCGCATGCAAACAGACATGAAAGCCAACAACCAAACCAACACAACAATTCGATGAAGTTGAAAACGTCAATGTTTTCAAAAGGTTGTTTAAGAAACTCTTTTAAAGAGTATGTTTCTCTTCTTCACCAAAGGACATGAATTTTATTATAACTAGAGACACCTTAGCAGATATTGTGATGTTGTTACAGAGTTGTGGCAAGAGTTTATCTTATTATCCTACAATGCCTCGACCAGACACATCTTAAATCTTAATATACTAAACATTGATATCTGATAAACTGAATTTTTACATGATCAACGATTGTATGTAGGATTTACTTCCACGTCAAGATAAGACATATTTGCGCTATGACATTCCATATTCAGCCAGCTTAGATGGTCACGCGGTCGATGATGCACAAATTCTCGAATTTTTTAACACAATTACTACTTCGGAACTTTGAAAGCACAAAGTGAAATTGAAAGTTGGAGTGTCACTGATGCTATTAAGGAAAATAGATCAAAACCTCTTCATAGAAGTTGATTGCCACTTTATTAGAGAAAATATTATTTATAGCATCATTAAAACCTATTTTGTGATCTCAAATGATCAGTTAACTAGTTAACTGATATCTTAACTAAATCTTTATGGAGACCTCGAATGGATTATGCGAGAATGAACAAAATTTAAGGTTAGGAATGCAGGTTTTCATATGCAGAAAGACAATAATGACAAACTACTAAGTAAATATATTGCTGCGTTATCGATTATATTGGTTTAAAGTTTAAATAATCAGAGTAGGATAGTGCAAGCTAGACTTAGTTAGAAAAACCATATGAATTGTATCTCAAGTCAAAAAATACATGCTATTGTTAGGGCATTAATAAGCACATATGTGTGCATTTATGCGAGAATGAACAAATAGGAAATATCTCATTTTAGTCCTACATAAAAACTGAAAAGTATCTCACACATGAAGAAAAACGCAATGTCTCATTTTACAAGCATCATTAAAACTATCTGAAGATATAATTGATAAAGCAGTTCCTCGCAAATGTGTCTATCTATTCTACTATTCTAAGAAAAACGTTGACATAAGCAGTTCCTGAGAAAAATCAGCTCTGTTACTTCTCTCTTGGACATCCAATACATCGCTGGTATCCGTTGCATCTGTCCCAATGCTGCAAACATGAAACCACATTACCAAAATTTCAGAGCTGCTTTTCCTAAGCCATATTTCAATAACTAATTTGAAAAACAGCATACTTTATTAATGTCTATAAAGTACTCAAAATCAATACAACAAGTATTTAATAGAGAATGTTTGGAATGTATTACAGGTTACCACTTTAGAATTCAGATATTTCTACACATTTTACAATTATATAAACACGTTCTAAGAGGAGACGAAGAGTATAGATATACTTCTCAAGAGAATGTGATCGTGAACCATATCACAGGAAGATATTAACCACAATCAAGTAAATCTGGCAATAGAAGGGTGTGCCAAAGAACTTTACAAAATTCAAGATTTGGAATGAAAGTTTTCATATTCAGAAAGAAAATAATGATAAATTAATGAGTAAACCTCTTATTACATGATCCTTTAGATTGTCAATATACTAATATAGTAATTACAATCATAGTAGGTTAGTGCAAAGCTAGACTTAGATCATGAGATTTAGAGAAACCATCAGAATTGTATCTCATGTCAACAAATACATGTGTGTATTGGCATGCATTATATGACTCCCTTAATCAAATTGAAGATATAATTTTGGAAGAAAAAATTTAGAATAATGAGGGTATGATATCACACATACACACACCTCTCGTATCTTTCAATGTAACCTTAAAACGGGGAAGAATATTAGATAAATAAAAAATTGAAAAAGCAGAATATTTGAAAATCTATGGTAAGTTGCTAACTAACACCATCAGCTGCATAATTTTCCTTACCACATGAAGAGAACAGTGATATTAAATTCAGATTAGGGTAGAGCAACGGTCGGGTTCGGGCGGGTTCGGGCCCAAACTCGGCAAGATTTATGAAACCGATCATCCAATTTAAAGACCCAATTCCGCCCACAAATTAATACGGTTTGTGCGGGTTTCGGTTTGGACGGGTCTCGGTTTGATCGGGTTGGTTGATTTGGTTATTTCTCCAATATTTTTTTATTCATCTCAAATTTATTTGGCTATTTTTTTAATAAGACTTTCATCAATAAATTAAAAAGAAAAAGGCCATAGATCAAAGTATCATAGCAATCATTAAAATATCACGTTATAAAAAATTTAACAAGAAGAGATGAGGAATTATATATATTTGAGGGTGATATGTATAATGGATTGAGCTTTGTGGAGTAAATTTTTTTATAGGACGGTCGGGTTCGGTTTACACGGTTTCGGATTTGTAAAAACCAGGTCCGACCATCTAAACCCACACATACCCTATTTTTTAGCATTTCTTCACCCGAGACACGTTTTAACCCGCCCGATGAACCCGCGGGTGACTCGGATATATCGGTTGGTGGGCGGGTTTGGATTTTGTGCTCACCCCTAATTCAGATAGACTAATTCACTTATAAGTTTAGTTTATATTTATAACATATCTAAAGAACAAGAGATTTGCAAATACTGCAAAGGAAAAAATCTTTAATTTTTAATCATGTGCCTTTAATGAGTTTAGTTTATATTTATGAGTTCCCCAACTTTGTTCTTTTTATTCATACCAGCATACCACTATTACAACATATAGAATGCAAAGGACAATACCTTTTTGCAATGAATGTGTCGTTGGCAACAACATCATCTGAGGCATTGCTGATGGTATCTTCTTCATCTGAGAGAATATCATTCAAGCTTTGAAGATACACATTCTCCCTAAACGTTAACGCTGGCGAAATTGAATCAGGCATTTGTTCATGTTTGTTGTGTTCCCTGGAAGCATCTTTCTTGTCATGCAATGCCCAATGAACATTTTTGACGCCGTTTTTTTCCCGAGGTTTCCAAATCCACTATGTAGAAAGCATACATCGTTATATCAGCATAATGTATTGGGTTAGATAAGAATCACAGGATAATTTAAAGATACCTTTTGTGAGATTGGGAAGCTTGAGTTCTGCACCATCCTGATTGCATCCTCCTCTAAGCTTTCATCACACACAGGACAAATCTGATATCGGAACAGTGTAGCAGTCATTCAGGTATCAGGACAAGTTCACTATATCAAGCTGATACAGAAATTTTATGTTCAATTTCATTAGCAGCTAAGCAAGGACATTCATTTTTACAAATTATAACAATGACAATAGTCTAGTTATCATTCAATCATGAAATATCGGAAAATCAAACCAAATCTAACAAAAACCCGAAGAAATACTTCAGCAATAAGTTCTGCTAAACATAAATTATGAAATTCAGGAGGTCATACCATATTATATGCATCATAATCTACTGAACGGTCAGTTGAAACTTCAATGTTGAAATCACATACAGGACATTTTACAATCGGTAGATTAACCTCATCCGGATCAACTTGATTTGAAACTGAAGTATCTTCTGTTAGGTTCAAAATGGATCAGCGTCAGAATGTTATTTCTAGAACAAGAACTCCAATTTGCATGACATACAATGTACGTCTCAAAATTAATAAAAAACCGAAGAAAAAAAATGCCATACACTGATACATATGCACAAGATCACAAAATGTCAACAAGAATGAAAGAAAGAAAACGATGCTAAAAAGAATGTGAGGTTACATCCCTCAATCAGGAGAAAATTTGTTTCAGCAAACATTTGTAAAGGATTTGGTTTAAAGGTTTTCATGATAATCCTATTCAGTTTTAAAAACTCCATAACAAAGAAAAGGTTTAATTTTTAACCTCCCTTTTCCTTCATCCAAATTAACAACAAACTTTTAGGGTCCATTCAATCAATACTCAAGATGACATCCTTAGCTAAGTTAAAGACTTTAACATATAATCAATCTATTCTATAAAATACATCCAAGAAGAATAAAATTGATATATCATACAAAACCTAACTTCATTTCTAAGGTACCAACATACAGAAAGAACAGGTTCACAAACATAAAGAAAGATTATCAAAATCAAATAAAAAAAACAACCTTTCTCATCTCCAGAAATACTGTGATCGTCAACCTCATTCATCATATGAATATTTGGTGGACTTCTAATTCTGACCCTTCTTAGAATTATCATGTCTTCTTCATTGATATTAGAAAGTTCAAGATTCATTGAAGCAAAATTGTCAAAAACAGAAGAATCTTCTGGCACCTCAGTGGGTGTTGTTGAAGATGAACTCAAGTTGTTTTCCTCTGTGCAATTCGTCATTGTCACTCACTCGACAATCACTCTCTCACGCAGCCTTCTTCTAAGCCAAAAAGCCGTAGAAAACTGAAAAGCTACTTATACATAAAAAAAAAATATAAAACAAACTCCCAATGAGTTTGTGTGTGTGTGTGTGTAATGTGAAGCCAAGAAAGCCTTTGCATGTCAAGATAGTAATAGTACTGACTTCAAGGAAACGGTTACTTGTACAGATGAAGGACACTTGGAACACATTCAGTGGTCGAAATATTAATAATAATAATAATAACACTTCTAAAACCCTTAATTTTGGCATCATTAGGCTACACAGTTTTCAATGAAGTAATCCAAGAAAATGAAGTAGGAAGAGGGAGATAAAAACACGTACCGTAGTGATAGCCCTGAAATGCATGTCCATGTTTCTTCTGATGATGAAGGAGAAGAGATCATCACCAACCATAGTTTCTTCATAAGTTTGTAATTTCAACTTATTCTTTTTTAATAAATTGTAACTTTCAGTATATATCACTTGTAAGTTGGAAGAAGAACATCACTATCATTAGAATGATAGTCATGACTCATGATCATTTTCTTTTAAAGAGAAAATAAAAAATAAAAATAAAAGGAAAAATGAGAGAATTAACGTGATCGTAGGCTGGTATATTATACAAAGTGAATATCAAGCTTTTATGTTTGATATGTTAATTGCTGGAAGGAGGTTGATATATTAATTAATAAACATGCTAAATTGCATCTCTTTGTGCCTGATTATGGTTGTTGAAAGCTGCTGTCAGGTATAGTATGTAATTGTGCATTGCCTTGGCACACTGTAACTGGACACTTGGATTTTAGAAGCATGAGAAGGAGTTGGTGTGTGAACTTGGATTGTGAGCCTGCCTTTATATTTATGTATTTCTTTCTGTTCGTATTTGAAATTAGGGGTTTTAATTTCTTACAGCGTTTTGATGTGGAATTTCTGAAAGTGTTTGGTGTTACTGATGCTAGCTTGTCATTGTAAGTTGAGGTGTATTAAGGTGTCAACCAAATAGAGAAAATACAAGGAGTATAAAGGATGGAACTGATTTGACTTGGTATTGAACTATTGGTTAATGAAAATGTGATAATTGGGAAAGCAATTTACCTATGATGGAGTTGCTAATGGATTAGCCTTGATTCACATTGATTTTATTGTTTTCACTGGTCTAAAGGTATGGTGTAAGTGTTGGGCTTGTTTTTGTAATCATTTCATCAGATAGATTGTATTCTAATGGTGTAAGTTGTGAATTATGAAGTACCGACACTCCTCGGATTAGGCGTGTCTCGGTGTCGGATATGTGTCGTGTTCGACACCGACACGATACCGACACTTGTAATTACACTAAATTATGTGATTTTTTCAAATTATTAGTTGTGTCGGCGTGTCAGTGTTTGTGTCGTATCTGGTGTCTGTATCCGTGCTTCATAGGTGAATTCAGATCAACTCAGTTTGGTCCAATATTGACCTACTTTGGAGGAGAGATCAGCTCTTCGTTCCATTAATCAAGAGAGTAATTTTACACAAAGATTCCAAAAAGAATTATAAGAATCAGTCATCAGACCTAATTCTACCATTTTCTTGAATCCCGTTTTCAATAGACAATGATTTCACTATCCAAGAAGTTTACAGTTGTTTCTCAACCCTCGTTTCTATCCTCAAAAGTAACAATCATTAGCCTTTGATTTTTTAAGGATCTCCTTTTTTGGTAAATCCTAGTTTGCCTCAATCTCGCCTCCCATGTGTTTCCATCCCATGAATCCCTCCCCAAAAGGCACCAACCATTTCCCAAGACTCCCCTCTTTTGGTTCCCAAAGATTCAGATTTTTTCACACTTAAAAATGAATTGAAACTGTCTTTTCATAGAACTGGATACGCATTTGCGCCTAGGCGCAAAACAATTTCCCAAATACGCCTCCATGTCTCCTACACATGGGCGCAAAATGGCAGAATCACCAAAAAAACTGATTTTAAGGCAATTGTTACCGATTCACCACCTTGCCTTCAAATCAATGATGATGTCACTTTAATCACCAATCACTTTGCTTATTAACTTTTCCTTGAATTACTCTTCAAGACAAAACTAATCAAGTCTAAGCCCGACTTAAACCTTGATCTTGACAACGACCTCCACTTGCATCCAACCATCATTGGTAGTCCCACAGGCTTTCAAGTTTGGTCATTATCCTTGCATCCAACTACACTACTTAGTCCCACAAGCTTTCACACTTACCTCTTTAACCCTCATAATGTCTTCCGCTCTCTTGAAAATCCTTGCTTCCAATTAGACTAGGCTTTTTAGGTAGTTCCATAAGTTTTCACCATAACGTCTTCAACCTCAGAGTGATCAATTTCGTCCTCCAGAAGTTCCACTTGTCTTCGATTACCCTTGGTTTTTTTAGGTAATCCCACAAGTCGTGTTACTCATTCTTCAACCTGTGGAATGTCTTCCATCTTCGTGAAGAATTTCCTTGCTTTCAACTAGATCATGGAACCCAAGGTCTCCATAGTCGTACCGTTTCTGTGCAACAATATCCCTCATTTACCTATCTCTTTACCAAATAGTAATGAGTCATTGTTGGTTGTCTTCTTCTGGTCCAACTAGTGGAAAACTTCACCTCAAGAAGAGTTTACTCCACCTCAACTTTCAAACGCGTACATCCACTAAGCCTTTCACCTTGTAACCACCGCATCTCAGGCTGAATATGAGTATTCCTACCTCTACCTCTCTAAGATGATCTCTGAGTGTTATTACCAGTGCCTCTTCAGGTTGACCTTGAATTTTTAGAAAACACATCACTGTTGCGACGTTCGTAAATTCCTCTCTTAAAGGTTTACCTCTGAGGTACCAGATAACGATATTCCTTGTCGTATCTGCCATCTCGGTCTTCTTTGATTGTGCTAGGCTGATCGGCATCACCACCTCACCCTTTAATGCTTTCATACACAAACACTTTCGTTGAACCAATCTTGCTTCAATCTCCAAGATGTTAACTTTGGTTCCCATGGTGCTCTCTTGAGAAACTTGTTTATCCAGTTCGGTGCAATATTGACCTACTTTGGGGGAAAGAGCAGTTCTCTGCTCCATTAATCATGAAAGTAAGCTTACACAAAGATTTCAAAAGGAATTACAAGAATCAGTCTTCAAACCTAATTCTACCTTTTTCACGAATCTCTTCTTGTGGCCAAGAACCTCGATGACTAGTATCCGTCGGGGAACTGTGGGTGACACAAGGTGGGTTCTCCCCTCCCAATCGGATTTTGTTGATACGCATGAGTCATGAATCAAACTCCTAACCAAATACATAGGGGGCACAAGTCCCTTGCCACTTGTAACAATCCATATTGTTGGTTATTTGTCATGTTTATTACAAATAAAAATTACTCCCTTATTCATTAATTTTACCTAATTATAACCTTATGAATTGTCGACGTATTACTCAAGTAGTTGAATTAACTTAAAGTCGTATCTTTGAGTCGGATACCGAATTTTCAAAAAAAAAATTAAAATCAAATTGTTCAAAACAACCTAAGTTTAAATCATGCCAAAACAATCCTTTGGTCAGGTGTTACTTAGCTCCCGACTAAACTTTGGATAACCAAGGTCTCGTCCCTTCATAATTAAAAGTTTAAAAAAGGGTTATGCTAACAAGTGTCCTAAAGGCATTGTTTAAGGAACCTATTATAAGAAATTTTATCTTGTAAACATAAGTCAAATAAATGTGAAAGTATTAATTACACAATTTTGTATACAAAAGTTACCATTTGTAGTTGCTTAAACAATGTCCCAAGGGCACGTGTTAGCATTTTTTTTTTTTTAATGATGGGTTTATATGAATAATCATCATTAAATAAAATGAACAAAAATGGTGCGCTATTACAGAGACAGATATCGTATTTACTTTGAAGGTTGTGTCCAAATTGAAAGCTTTAGTTTCCAGAAAAGAGAAAAAAAGACACAAATGATTACAATGATAAAAATGAGCTTTACCATGTTTTGAGTATATAGTGCATACATGTGTCTTGTAGGTGGTGCCTGCCCAGGATTCAGTAGGCACATTCACAACACCATAGTCCATAGTCAACCTATGCTTTTTATGATTAAAGATAAAAGTAAAAGAAAAGCGTATACATCCTTTAAACTCATTACTCCAAAGCAAAATTTAGTGTATTACATTGTTGATTAAAAAGAGAGAGTCAACAACAAGATCATTGTGTCTGATTAACCACCTATACAAAATCTAGTTGGCATGATTAAACTGCTTTCAGTTTCACACACTACTCCAGCATGCAGTATATTTTAGATGAATATTGAAATCATATATAAATTCTTCTGCAGAAAATAAATTTGCTACATTGTCTCAATGTGTGATATATCTTACTACCGTTGAAGTATTAAGTGTGAATAAGAAATTCGTCATTTAGTTGAACGAAAATGTTAGTGTTGAATAATATATATCCTTCAAAAAAAATGTGTTGAACAATATATAAACAAGTGAAGAGAGTCTTACATTAAATTAAGAATTTGGATGAAGATGTACACAGTACTGTTCAAACCACATGTGTGGCTGCTAATGTAATAATCGTTCGGTGTTTTAGGTTTTCTTCGTGTCACAAACATCTATTATGTACATTAAAGCTTTGAATGTGTAATGTCTTGTACGGCATATGGCACATCGATTTTATTTCATATGGCATATATATGTTGTGCAAATCAGATGTAAATTATACTATCGAATTAAATATTATCGTATTATTGAATAATGTAATTAATACATAAGAAAGATTGTGACCAAAACAGTAAGGAAGTAAAAGAAGAATCTGCAATAATTCATAAATCTAGAAATGTTATAAATTAGATACAGCAATCGATAGGCTTACATTCACCTGTTTACACTCACTTAACACAGCTATTATTCAGATAATAATTAAAATGTACTCATCTGCAACAAATTAAGTTGTAGCCTAAATAGTAAAGGTACAAAGTGCAGAAATAAATCTGAATGAAACATGAAACCATATGCATGCATGGCAGCACTAGCTGCATATATATACCATATATGCATGGTTGCACACTCTTCAAATAAAAGACCAAATCAAGAAAAGGAAAAATGAAAAACTAGATTAATTAGTAAAGAAGAAATGAAAAATGATATGATTCGGACCAGGAATGCTTAATTCCCCATGGATGGTTTTAGGCCTTCCACTTCATAATTGTTGTGAGCATCAAGCTAGATTATGGAAATTTTCAGCTCCCATATCAAACTAGGCAAGTGGTACTGCATGCTGATGATGATGATGAGAAAGATGAATATGTGAGTTGTGCAAAGTGAAGGTAGAGAAGATCCATGTTGAGATTGATATGAGAGTATATAGAACAAGACATTCTTCAACTTTAACATAATCATGACTTATTAATTGTTTAACAATTAAAAGTACTATGAATAGAGACAGAGAAGAGAGAAAGAGGTACTCATATAGATAGAGAGATTAATTTGTATATATATGAACATGTAACGTGTAAGATATATAGGTATATAAATAAATAAGTAACAAGGCACGATAAAAACAGAAAAGGCAGGGTTGTGATGCACGCATACTGTGTGTGGAGAGAGGCTGGCTAATCTTATATTCCCGCATGCAAAAAATTTATCTTTAATGTACAGTGTGGGCACGTTTTCACAAAGATAAAAAGGCAAACAATGAAAGGGATATATAGAGAGAGAGGGAAAGGTCTTGTGTTGGAGATCCAAGTAATTAAATAAGAAAAATTTTAGATCAACAATTTTGATTTGTGGTCTACTATGAACCGATACTTGAAAATTGTTTGAAATTTTAATGATAACATTATAGTATTCTCGTCCCCACAAGATGGTGAATTAATCATTGTTAGTTTAACAAAAACAACGGAAAACGAATAAGTGTTGTTTAAAACTTGACTCAAATTTGTTTTTCTTTGTTTTATTGAATTAACACCGATTAAATCGCTGTCTCAGCGACACAAGTGAAGAGAGTCGTGGTCGTTGATCTTGGTTAAAATTTTGATTGGTTTTTTAATACCATTCCATTTTAGGCCACTAGATAGTCCACATTAGAATTCACTAACTAAGTATTCTTTTTGTTGGCAACTTGTGTTAAAGGCTGCTCCCTGATCTCCGAATAGGTGTTTGTCTTTTTTGGCTTTTCTTTTCCTTTATCTTTTGGTCGGTTTGTGTCAAAAAAGTATTATAATTTTTTGGAACACTTTGCTTGTAAGTGCTTGCTGTAGCATGCATGTGGGGTTTGTCTGAAACTTAATAAACAAAATATATAAATTTTTACACATACATAGTGATCTGAATCTTGATCTGATCTGATCTTCATCAACCTACTTTGTATGTAGAGAATTGGTGGTGAATACACTTTGTGGGGGAGAATGATGTCTCCCCACATGTCAGTGATACTGATACCTCTCCCATCTATACTTGTAAATTAAAATAAATTACAAAGGATGAAAAAAGAAAGTTCTTGCACATGGAACAGGTCAATTATCAATGACAATAACATTTTTTAAGGATAATGTTGCAGTTAAATAATTGTATTAAGAATTAATGACATGAGCCAGCCAAGTCAGACAATTATATAGTATGCCTTAATTTGGTGATCCGCATATTAGTTTAGGATCTTGTTGCATACTGAATTAAAGAATGTTCTTTTTGAATTAAGAATGACAATGGAATATTAATGTAACAAAAAAGAAAAAGTGAAAGCTTGTATGTAAGTGGAATCTTGATTAATATATGGATCTTCATGTGCCATAATGAATACTTTAAACTCTGATTATTAGAATCCATCAATTCAGGTAGAATATGATCGCGATTCAACTAAAGAGTGTGCCAGTTCCTTGTAGCATCAACTTTAGGAATTTGCAGCTAGCAAAGATAAAGATGAGTGCCAAACCTTTTGTTTACCGGAGAAATTAATGAAAATGTGTTCAATATTTTTTTTTGGTGAATTGAAAATGTGTTCAATATAATGAGGCATCTCTACCATAATTTGTAAACTAGTTAGAGATGTAGTCATATTAATAAGAGCAATCATATTCGTTTGTCTCATAATACACTTATAATGGAGTGTGAAAAAAAAAATGGAAAAAATAAAGTTCTACAATGATGTATGATATCACCAAACTTTGAAATCGCTTGATGTTAAACTTTGTTAAACAATTTTTTTTACAAAAAAAACTTGCTAAACAATTTGATGTACTCCCTCCATTTTAAAATGAATATTGTTTAAGGTTTTTAGACACATGTTTGAAAATACAATGATTAGAAGAATGTGAATAGTCATTTTACTAAATTGTTCCTATTAACTATTGGTGTCTTTCCTACTCTCAAATGTTTGGGAAGTAGTAATGTTTTAGGAGTAGTGTATATAGAGGTACAATCGAAAAGATGTGATTAATTTGCATTGGAAATCGAAAGTAACAATCATTTTAAAACAATTTTGTTTTTTTTGTGGTGATCGAGGTTTGAACCCTGGACCTTGTATATATTATGCATTGTCCATACCAACTGAGTTAAGCTCACGAGGACAAACAATTTTTTGTTTACTATTAGTAACACTCATTTTAAAATACATTTTTTAATAGAATAGGCAACTTGATGTACTAACAAAAAATTGATTTAATTTTAGATCTATTTTTTACCATATTATAATTGTGAAGTATATAATTTCAGTTCAAGGATTTCATTGACTACTTTAGTGGAATCTCTCTTTTTCAAATGTATGTTTGTCATCTACAATGCTCAAACACTTCAAAAGATCTCTCAACTCAATTATAAGACCAATTAAATGAGGCCAGGGTATTAAATCTATAAAGTTAGACTAATTAAGTTAGGACATTTAAAATAAACCTTTTAAGCTGGATTGGAAACTCTGCACTTAAATAAACTACTGTCTGCAGAAGATCTAAAAATATTTTAGAATCATATAATCATTTGGACTCGGTTTACATTTATTTTAGCAAAATTAGGATTATGCCATCATCTTCGTTTCTCTCTAGTCCTAGCCAACCTCTACACCTTGTTCAGGTCCCCGGGTGTCATTTTCATAGGAACGGGTTATCATATCAAAACTTGGCGTGAAAGACACAATACAATCTTGAGGCTCCAAATCCAAATTGAAATCCATTAGTGGCTAGGACCAACCACACAAATGTGCTTCCCTTTTTGGTTAGCAAGAGAAGCCAAGTCACGCAATGTTTTCAAAAGAGCATTTAAGCAGTCATTTTTTAACCTTCGTTGAAATTTTACTGTTTGCATCTGATTAATTCAATTAACAAACAAACATCATCACAAATCATTTTCAATATCCAGACCAATGAGGAAAGTAAGGAAAGCTTTCGCCAAACTACTATCAAAATTCTATCATAATTTATAACAAATTTGTACTTGTAATGCCAGCTGCCATATAATTTGAAATTGACATTGGTTTCAGTATTGACTTCTTGCCCCTCTTGAATAAAAGCTAGTTATAACCATAATGCTAAATTTGTAATTACTGGTGGCCTATTCTCCGGTTTATAATGAACTACATGCATCACCTTCATCAATTCAAGTGCTTCACTGGCAATATGGAATCCAATACATGACCGTCTATACTCATAAAGCATGCAGGTCCTGTTAATACAGATCACTTATTCTGTGAAAATAAGTCACAAGACTGCAGGACTAGAGGTGTCAATATCATTAGGCTTTGAAGTTTAGGCCCCAGCCCACATAGTAAAGGGGCTTGAAAATTCACAAGATTAAAAAGCCCACATTCATGCAAGCTCACAAATAAAAAAATCAAAAGGCCCCAGAGCCCCAAAATTTCTATAAACATTTTTTAAAAAAACAAATAATTTTTTTTTTTACCGAAAAAAACTTTTTTTTAGTGGAAAAAACTGTTTTTTACCGGAAAAAAAAAACTTTTTTTTATCAGAAAAACTTTTTTTTTACCTTTATAGTGGGGCTTTTTTAGGCCCACAAATAAATAGATTTTAGAGTGGGTTTGGCCCCAAATATTTTGTTCAATTAGGGGGCTTGGTGAGGGTTTTTTTAAGTGGACTTTGAAATTTGAGGCTTTATTGACACCTCTATCCAGGACACTGATCCCATGATTTAGCCTAAACTCGTTTAAGATGCTAAGGTGAACAGTTTTATGACCCAACTTAATCTCCCTGAGATCCAGTGAGTTAGTATTGCTAGCTCCTAGTAACTGTGTATAATAAATACTAGTGTATCACTGCAACATCAATTTATCGCACTAAAATGAAGTGGAAGTAAGCGGTACACTTTTAATTGAACAACTATTAATTGGAACCTTCGCTTACATATTAGTCAGGAAGCTCAGAACGCTCCCTCTTTGCTGTATCTATCATTGTACATAAGAACTTGATAGGGTTGCAATCAAAAGGATTTGCAAGTGCAGCATGTGCCAAAAATGGAAGCTTTCTGAGAGACCTTCCACTCATTCCCTGTGGACAGATCAAACACGGCAGTTATTGAGATATAAAGGTCGACCTAAAGATTGTGAGGTTAAAGATCCAGAAGTGTTATCTTTTTTTCCTACCTCACATGCCTCTGCAGTTTCAACTAGTTTCTTGCACAGTTGCATGAATATAGTAGCTTCATGAAAATCTGGTGCATTCATTCTCTGTTTTGCGCTAGCGTAATTTGGAAGCACGATATTCTTACAATCCTAACCAAGTCAGCATGATTATCCATTAGATTAACAAACTAAAATATCTGAATCCAAATAAAGATTAGATTATTAATGCCTTTCGTTTTCAAAAAAGATTCCGGGAGAAGATTGAGACCTATCTGTACCTCAAAATTAGTTAATATCCCTGTACGCATAAGTTCCTGCACACAAGACCTTAATATTTCATACCGGGCTTGAAGAGTTGGTGGGCCAACATATGCTTTGATATCAGCTCGATCAACAAAAGCAATATCTGCATGAAATTAATAAAATTGTATGATCTGTGAAATGTGTAATATACATTTCAAATGAAAATTTATTGGGGAAGTGGATCATGAAGAAACTATTGTAGGAAGACATTGGAGTGGTGTTCCTAACTAGTGGAGAAAGGTTTTTCTTCTGATGTGCTTTATGTTAAAGTGAGGTTAATTCCAGATCCAGGCATATTATTGTTTTAGTCTGATGCTGGCAACAGAAGTCCGCGCTTAATATTTTAGCAATTTGACTTTCATTCAGTGCATTCCCTTTTTTTACGGTCAGTTGGTCACTAAATATTAAGGAAAGCTAGATCTTCAGTTCTCAAATAAAAATTAGACTGATGTATAATGACAGACAGATCTAACTATCAATATCATATTTATGGAAGAGACCAGGAGATAACTTACAAGGACAAAAGCTGCAAAATTGAATGATGAGAAAGTGATATAGGCTTACCGATAGCAGCAGTAATGTTGGATGTTGTTAGAATTATCACATTTGGAGATGATTTTAACTTATCCATCTGAGTTAATAATGCATTGACAACCTGAAATTGAATATTCAGATTGAACCCATATTATTACAGACACCCATAAAGAAGTCATTACTTCTGAACTACATTTTACATGTTTGTGCCTGTGTGTAACAATCTATCGCATTTTCAGAAATTGTGTGGAGAGCAGGGAGTTTATTCATGCAAGGGGCGCAGAAAGGAGGATTTTACCCGAATAGAATCAGAAGGTTCAGAACCAGACAAAGCAGCTTTTCTGGCAGCAGCAAGACTTTCGACTTCATCTGCAGGATTGCAAACATATATATATCTAAGCAGATATATAAAAATATACACATGCAGTAAGTTGATTTTTCTTCAATTATGCCTCACCGATCAAAACAAATACCAGATTGCCTTCTTCCTCTACCATTTCTTGAATCTTTTGGAAAAGTTTTGCCACCTAGAAAAATATAGAAACGCCGTTACGCATTGGACACAACAAAACTACAAATTTGGTTCATGTATAGTATATTGCTTTGTTACAGTTCGCAATTTCACCAATTGACTTATCTCCGCGATCCAACACTCCTTAAATTCCAAAATGGATAGTTAAATGATACTATTAAGAGATTCTTGGAATATAGTTAAGGGAAATAACATAGTTTATGACTAACAACTCCAAATGGCCATCCAAATGATACACGTAGTTTAGTGATTAATCATACATTATTTGTCACACATGCCCATCTAAATGCCCATTTGGTATACTTTTTTCTTTCATTTTTCTTTTGTTGAATTCATGTGATAAAACATAGGTTAAGCATCTCAGTGAACTAATATTAATTACAAACTGCTGACTGGGCATATGAGCAACCTTAACCAATCCTAATAGTTAAAGATCTGCATCACTACCCAAAGTCAAAAGTTATGCCCAAACCATAGGGATAAACAGAAATATTATATCTCCTGGATGCAATCTAACTACCAAACAGTGGGTTTTCCTAGCTATTGAGTCAATTCAATCCTTTGATCAAGCTTGATATCAATTTGAAAGCGACACAGGTAAGTACATAAGTTCTATTCCCCCAGCCCACATAACATGAAGGAAATTTGATTTCCAAGATCACCAATATAATAAACATTGAAGCTAATAAGTAATAAAAGTGTGAATTACAAAAGGTCGATAAAAAATTTACAAAAATGAAAGAAACCTAAAGTAAAGGCATATGCATACCAGCTTTCCACTTTCGGAGAACCATTTACTGAACAAAGAATGTGCATTCACTTCAACAAGCTGAGCCTGTGGGAATCTGAGTGGTAAAAAATGGTAGGTAAATTTGTACTCCCTTCATTTACTTGTTTTCAATGATAAATATGATTAAGAGTATAAATAATAGATCAATGCACCTTGAATTGAATCGAATTGACAGTTTCTGAGCTAATGCTTTACATAAAGACGTCTTTCCGGTCCCAGGGGGTCCATGCAAAAGAATTATGCTGCAAATAATGACAAATCCTAAAAATATCAAGATATGCGCATAGGTAAATCATCTCATCTCACTCATGCTCAGTCATGTTCGACTATCATTTTATATAAATGCATAATATATGTAAAGATACAATATTTTTCAGGAACATATAATCATCAGTAAGTTGTGATCACAACATATAAGGCCAATACAAAAATAAATACATATCTCTAGTACTCACCGGTTCCATGAAACAAGGAATGGGTCAACTGCCTTTTCAGTGAAGAGCAAAGCACTCGCTGCATACCGTAGCAACCTTTGCTTTAGACCAGATTCATATATTAGGCTGCAAAAGCAATGGAAAATAGTGCAGGATAAATTAATTAAAAATTTATCAAGAAAACCATAGTTGAGGGAAAGTCACAAACTACAAAGAAGTAAGAACCTTTCCCACATGCCATCAAATTCTTTTGCAGGAAGAATCCATTCATTGAAGCTAGAAGACTGGCCATCAGAGCTGATATCCTCACACGGTCCTTCTTCACTTAGCTGTCAAAGCAAAATACAGACAATATTCACAAAGCTCTGAACCACATCAACAGAACAAAGAGATTCTAGACTAAGCAAAGTACAATTAGAGGGAATGTGATATTGATGCATAATGGAACATTGCATGTTACAGCATTAACATATTGTAATATCATTTTATCTTCTTTTTTTCCTTTGTTTACTATATGCCTGTTTCTATTATATCAACTTTTGTTACTTTCTCTTTTCGGTTAGAAACCATTCTAGAAGCTGTGAGTCAGCACCTTCTACCATGAGCTGATTACAGATTCTGCTTATGTGTCGTTGTAATGGGGGAAGTTTATTATGGGTTTTATCTCTCATGAGACTGTGTATGGAGCTGTGCTGTTTAGCCACCAGATGAACCGGTTGAAGCTTATCACCTTTTGGATTTAAAAACACAAAGGAAAAACCATAGGACCATATATATTCATTGAATATATTAGTCATGCAAAGACATGACAACTTAGGAGAACTAAGACTGCAACATAATACATTGTCGATGAAATAAAATCAACACTAATCAGTATCACCTGAAAGACATGTACAACAGGCTTGACTTGCCAGAACAAAAGAACGTTATCATTCTGCATCCCTTCACCTATACAAAAAAGAAAAGTTACTAGCATCAGAATCGGAGAAGCAGCAATGGATCAATCTATATGTGTCTAGGAAATGCATTTATGTTATTCTTGTATTTTGAACACTACCTATCTTCCATTTTGACATACTAATTGCTATATCACTCAATTAAACTCATATAACTCGGCCATTGTTTGGTTACGCAACAGGATTTCCACATTTAGTCAAAATCACACAAAATTCTCATTTAAAAGTGAAACTACAATTGCTAGCTTCTCGATTTCACGACAAAAGGGCGTCTAGACGTGCGGCAGCCATGAGCAAACGTAAAATCAAACACACCATAAGACAGTCTTAATGGAATTTTAGATTGGCAAAAATAAAAATTGATACTTTAAAAATAAAATCATTGAGTTCCATATCTTGCCACTCCATAATGATAGCAATAAAATCAACAGTTAACCACCATACAGACAATTGAAAATAAACAAACAAAAGATACAGACCTGTATCACAAACGCAAATTCTTTGCACGTTATCTGCAAGAAAGGGTTCGTCAAGGGGAACAGGAATCGGTCCGCCATTATAGCTCAAACTCCTCTTTTCAAGCATCCTAAAAAAACCAGTTGAATTATCATAAATACACCAAGCAACACAAAACCCGATAGAATAATTAAAATTAGTTCAATTTAAGTCTCCAATTACCCTCACAAAAAACTCAAACCGCAAAGAAAATCAATTTATATAAACCCTAGAAACTATAACAAAATAAAATAGAAGCGAAATAGATTATTACCCCTCAACGGCGGAACGGACATCGTGAATTGAAGCTGTGCTGGAAGGTTTCAAGCAAACCTCGACTATAATAAGCAAAATGAAACGAAAATTAGTTGAAAATATTGGAATGTATAGAATAGAGGAAGATGGGATTAGAGAGAGTGGAAGTACCAGGGACGAGAATTTTATCCTCCGGTGGAAGAGGAGGAGGGGGAGATGGTGGTAGAGGTGAACGTTGGGAAGCTACGGCGCCGTTTTGGTCGGTAGTAGGGTTTTGCTCCGTCTCCATTGGAGAAGTACTCATTTTGATGCTTGCGAGTTGCAACTGGGTGGGTCTGTGAGAACGAAGGGGGTAAGAAAAGTGGAAAATTGATTTGAATGAGGGTTTTCTTTTAATTTCGGCGGGAAATCAAAATCTCAATGCCCATGACTTGACTTCTACTGCTACTTGTATTTTCCACAATCCGGTAAAAGTCACCGTGAAAGTAAACATCATTTACTATGGAAACATGAACAAAAAACAAATGTTAAAGTCCATGTGAAAGTAGGTATATCATCAATGTGTCATTGTCGTAGACTCGAAGATGAGACTATTCTTCATGTGTTGAGCGACTGCATTTATACAATTTAGATATGGATCAGATTTATACATTTGATTGCAAGAATTGGATTTTTATCAACCTCGACAAACATCGGAACATAGAGCCCAATTTTAAGTGGAAGACACTTTCTTAACTACTTGTTGGTATTTATGGAAGTGGTGGAACAAAACAGTCTTTGTGAAAAATTTCTAGAGATTGGGGTTAATCATAAGTATCAATCAAAATTTTACTAGTAATATTGAACATTGTATTCATAATCATTTTCAGATGGATATTCGGCACATCGAAACAATTTATATTGTTTGGAAATGTCCTCAAGAGGATGGGTCAAACTCAATTGTGATGAGGTGTGCAAAGAAAATGGAGATCATTCAAGTTGTAGCGGTCTACTTCGGGATGCTAATGACAGATGGATCATATATTTTGTCTGCAAGATTGGTGTTTGTGATGTTCTTCATGCCGAGGTGTGAGGTATGTACCTAGGTCTAGAATTTGCTTGGAGGGACGAAATTTTCCAGTTGTGTTGATGTGATTCAATGGTGCTTATTGACATGGTGACAAATTGCAAAATGAATTGGACAATCCCTGTTCTCATTCGGCCAATTCAAAATATATTGAATCGTAATTGGTGCATTCAGGTTCATCACACTTGGAGATAAAGCAATAGAAGTGTTGATTGTCTGGCCAACTTCAACCTTACCATAGATTCTTATAATTTTATTCTTTTGGAGACCTCTTCTAATGAGCTCAATAATCTTCTATTTAATGACATCTCTATGGCTAATATGCCTAAAAATATTCATTTAATTATTTAGTTTTCTCTTTTAGGCTTCGGTCCACTCTTGTACATGATAAGAGTACTTTAATAAAATTATTATTCTCCCATTTACATTTATGCAGTTTTATTAACTTGTCCATTAGTTAACTAGATCAGTTATATGTTAAAATGGATAGAGTAGATTACTAGTCTAGTATCTTTCTAATTACATAATTTTGATAAATAAAGTTACATTTAATTTAACGATAACTAAAAATATTAGGAACTAGTTTTTTTATTTTTGGGTACTTTTCTATTCAATTTTTTGTTTATAAACGAATGACAAACACCACTTAAAGTTAACACAAAAGAGAAAGAAAAAAAAGTTTGAACCCACATTGTTGAGTAACTATTTTGGCATTCCCAATCAAGCTAAGTCTTATGAACTATTGATTCAATTTTAAGTATTGAATTAGAAATTAAAGAAATGACATATCATTTTTATTCAATATATATGAGTGGTGTGTTGGTACTTAGTGAAAGGTAGCTTAGTCATATGTTCTCATGGTCCGTCTTCCCTTGCGTGGAGGGGATTAGGATATTTAGAAAGAGAGGTTTGCAAACTTAACAAAATCACTTTTTTAATTCAAATCTTATAACCAATTGAGTAATTTTTAAGAGTGGATTTTCTTTGTTAAACTTTTCATTTGATTTTTCCTCCATTCTCAATTCTCAATGACCATCATTAAAACAAACCATCACAGTTATTTTATGTTTTAAAAACTTTTTTTTTAGTCGAGATTTAAGGAATTCTCAAGAGAATTCCCGTATTCAGATTGGTTGACACAAGCTTCGATCCTGTAGGATTTGAACTTTGAACAATAATACTCTCATCAACAAAAGTTTAAACAACAAACATTACAATAACTCATGGCTTGTTAATTAATTTAAATACATGTTATAGATAAGCTTCATTGATTATGGATACAAGATTTATAACATAATAATAACGGCTTACCAAGCAAGAATTTATTTAATACAAAACACACCGGTGATCATATGTTAACATAGCCTGCCTAGCAAATTTAGTAGCCAAATATATCACACGACAACATCAACAAGCTTACTATGGCCTGAATGTCTTCCATTTGTGCAATTCAAGACCACCTGGTCTGTTCCTTCGCGGATAATTTTGATTGGTTTCAACATCAATGCCCTCTTCGATTTCATAGATCACTTTATCACCATACCTAACCTCAGGCACTCGTTCATACTCCACCACTTCAACCCTCTCACGGATCACAGGGTTGTGGTGGTGGTGATGGAGGCCAGGGGATCTCTCGATCTCATCTTCCTCATAGATAACCCTCTTGTTGAAGGCCATCTCGGCATTTGGGTAGCGAGGGACGTCGGTGAGAATACTCGGCTCCCTTCTGACACCTGAAATGTGGGAGAGGTAGTCCTCGGATCTCAACATGATCTCTTTCTTCTTTGCTTTTAGACAACACTTGCTTCTTTCTTTTTTAGGGAAGATAACACTTGCTTAATTACTACCACAACCGAGGATGTATTTATATCAACAAGTATGGCATATGCTATTTGTTATTCTCAATATTATTCAAAGTGATAATAATAAATTGAATCTAATTCCCTTCATGCACCTGACTACAGCCAACAATTGCTAAAAGGAGTATACGGTGGGGGAAAAGAGGGTGTGCAAAGACAATGTAGTTCATTGTTCTTTGCATGTCATATGACCAAATTGAGTAATTGACGTGTTGTTTCAATAGAAGAATAGTGGTAAATTAATAAGAGACGAATAGAGGTTCGTCCAATTGATAAGAAGTTACTCATACTTTGCAAGGGTGTGAGTCTAGTTCCGCTATCACCGGTATAATTCATTATTCTATGCAAGTTATATGTCATTGTTCTTTGAGTTTCAAGCATGTTATGTCCCTAGACAACTCGGTTAATCAACTCACATAAATTTTTATTAAGAGAAGAAAAATATTCCGAAGGTGCGGCTATTAAAAATACTCAAATTACAGGACAGTTCTTTTAACAACTGGCATAAGAATCTTGATATCAGGCTTTTTCCTGTTTAAGAACTTCATTTGGATGGTAGGTACAATTATTTGAGAACCTAATAGGAAAATGATCTTACTTTATTTTAAAAATGTCAGTTCATAAAATTCTTTCAAGATGCTACGCGCATTGCTTTGGACAAATATCACGAGGCCTTCTAGAACATGGAAGTGACGAATTAGGATTTTCTTTTTATAAGAGAATTAAGGAATTTTATGTTGTAGTATATTTATATTTTTTTAGCAAAATATCATAAAAAAATTAAATTTACAAATAATATTGTTCTTTTAGATGACAAATAATATTGTTTTCACTTGAATTATAAATTATAGGGTGTTGCTAACTTGTGCCCTAAGGGCACAAGATAAGAAACTAAATATAAAAATTTGATCTTGAAAATTGTGCATTCATAATCTTAAAAACTTAAAAATTTATCTTTTCAATACAACATTTATTTTTTGGCTTAATTACTGTCTTGGCCCCCTAAGTATCCAAATGTTGTGATTTTGGCCCCCTAAAAAAATAACTCCTTTTGAGCCCTCTATGTTTACCCTTTTTTGCAGTTTTGGCCCCAGGCCAATTTTGACCCAATCAACGTACACGTGGACACCGCGTGCGTAATTTTTTTATTATTTTTTTTATTTTTTTAATTATTTTTGTATTTAAAAATAAATAAAAATAATTATTTTTTTAAATAAAAATTATTTTGTTTTTTTAATTATTTTTTTAATTAACGCATTTACACGTGCCATTTTTATTTTTCAAATTAAAAATTACACATGTGGCGTCCACGTGTGCGTTGACTGAGTCAAAATTGGACTAGGGGGCTAAAATTGCAAAAGGGGGTAAACATAGAGGGCTCAGAAATAGTTATTTTTTTTAGAGGAACAAAATCACAACATTTGGATACTTGGAGGACCAAGACAGTAATTAAGACTTATATTCAAATTATATAAATCCGTGCTATTTCCTAAATTATATAAATCCATGCTATTTTCTACGACACAGTCATCTAGTTTACTGCACTTTATATTACATATGTGACATCTAAAGGATATCATTTTTTTTGTTTAGTTCTAATAGTCGTGTGTGATTACTATTGCATTGTCGTTCAAGTGGTTGTGTATTATATTTAGTTTATTATACATTTTGATAAGTTATTACCGTCGTTGTTGTTATTTAACGGTGCGTAAAAAAAAAAATTAAAAAAATATAATAGAAATACGACCATGCATTCGCACGGATCTTTTACTAGTTATTACATATTTGTGTGTGCGAGAGATTTAAATCTTAGGGGGTATGTGCCTTGTCATGTGGATTTTTCCTTGTATGGAACGATCTGCTCGTGCCATAAAACATTTGATTTGGAAGCCTAATAATATGTTCACGAGTAGATATGATGATTAAAGTCCATAAAAGTCAGAGTTTTGGATTCAATATTTCTTACTGTTGATTCTTTGATAATGATGAATTACAAGAGAATAAATAGTTAAGCTCAAGCTCTAACTGTTATGCCACATCAACACAGACCCTAACTAACTTCGTCACATCAGTTGAGAAGCTTAACTACATGAACTAACATTTGTAATAACTTGAAGTGCAAGCATGTTAGCTATAGGGATGATTAACACACTTGTTTCATATACATTGATACCCCCACCCAATTTAATTGGTGGTTCCTTCGCAGAAAACACCTTGAGATTGGTAAGTATGGAATCAAAGCAAGAGGGGGAGAGTGGTTTGGTGAATGAGTCAGAAATTTGATGAGACCCAGGAACATGCAAAACAATGAGTTGTTTGGCATTTAGTCTTTCTTAAAGAAAATGGATGTCAAGTTCAATGTGCTTTGTTTTAGAGTGGGGTATAGAGTTGTGGGTGATGGCCACAACACTTTAATTATCACAAAGTTAGGGTAGGCATTAAGGTTCAAAAAGCGTTTACGGACTTACTTACAAAGGTTCACAGATTTGGTTTACACAAAGTTTTTGGCACAAGTTTTGATCGTGTTTGGTTTGAATTTTGAACAGTAACACTTTCAACAACAAACAGTACAATAATTCATCACATGCTCATTAATTTAATACAGATATAGATATGCTTCATTAATTATTGATACACGATTTATATAACATAATAACGGTTGGCTAAGCAGGAATTTATTTAATTAATACAGGCACACATTGGTGATCATATGTTAAGATATCCTGCCTTGCATGTTAAGTAACCAACAAACAAGCTTATGGCCTGAATGTATTCCATGAGTGACCATTTGACCTATTCCTTCGTGGGTAATATTGATTGGTCTCAACATCCACGTCCTCTTCATAGATCACTTGACCACCATAGGGCCCAACCTCGGGTACACGTTCATATTCCACAACTTCAACCCTCTCAACGATTTCAGGGTTGTGGTGGTGGTGGTGGCGTCCATGGCGCGATCCTTCAATCGAGTCTTCCTCATAGACAACCCTCTTGTTGAAGGCCATCTCGCCATTTGGATAGCGAGTGTAGTCACTAGGCTCCCTTCGAACTTCTGAAATGTGGGTGTGGTAGTCATTGGATCTCATCATTGTTTCTCTTGTTTGTTTTGTGGTCTCTTGCTTAATTTCTGCTACAACTATGGTATTGAATTTGGTAAGTGGGTGTATTTATATCAACCGATGTATATGTCGACATATATTCTTTATACTTGATATTATTCAAAGAAATAATAAATTTTGAATCCAATTCCCTTTATGTACATGACATTTAGCCATCAATAGCTAAAAAGTGGATGCCGTGTGGGAAAAGGAGAGATTGTATAAAGACATTGCAGTTCACTGTTCTTGGCAAGTTTAATGATCAAATTGGCGTGTGAATAATTTCAGTAGAAGAATATTGATAAAGAAGCAACAAATGGAGGTTGGTCGATAAGAATTAAACTCATATTTCACAAGAGCGTGACTTAGTTTCACTGTGGTCTGCAGCATAATATATGTTATTTATGTTAGCGCTTTTTAAGGTTCAGATTTGTCTTGACTTTAGACTATTTTAAAAAATCCACGCAAATTTTTATTTATAGAAGAAAAATATTCCGAGGTACGGCTGTTAAAAATACCCAAATTATAGGAGCAATTCTTTTAACAATTGGCATAAGAATTTTAATATCAGGCTTGTCCTGGTTTAAGAACTTATTTTGAATAGACAGATACAATTATTTGAGAGCATAAAAGAAAAAGATTTTACTTTATTCTGCAAAAATGTCAGTTCATAAAATTCTTTCAAAATGCTACTCGTATCGCTTGGGACAAATATCATGAGGTTAGACTCTAAGAGCATCCGCAATGGAGACACTTATTTTTGGGTTCTTAAATGGGTTACACGTATACATCACTCATTAATAATTTTTTAATAGTAGTACTTAATAAGCATTCAATCACTCCAACTCAGATCTAACACAAAGTTCTTAAATGGGAACCACTAATGAATTATCAATAACTTTATATCATTATATTTCAATTTTTTAATATTAAAAGAGTATGGGTCTCATTTAAAAGTGGGGTCTTAAATAAAACCTCGAGTCTTATAAGACCCTGAAAAAGATTATCCTCATTGGGATACCTAATAAGTATCGGGTCTTAAATAGTTAAGACCCTTCCAATGGAGATGGTCTAAGTATGGAATTCCAGCCTAAAGATCTCCTCACGAGGCCTTCATTTGATTAGCTGAAATCAGATAACTCCAAAAGAATGATTTTTTTTTTTTACAGAATTCAAAATAATCATATGATATAATTCAAATAACAACTTATATTATCGGTCCAATTATCTCAAAAGTCAAAAGGCATTACTGTCAACTAATACACATTATATTTTAGGGTTAAATATGTTTTTTGTCCTTATAAATATACCGTATTTTCATTTTAGTCCCTCTAAAATTTTCCTTCAACTTTTAGTCCTTAAAAAATTTTCCATCTTCACTTTTGGTCCCTCCTTTAAAGTAAACTCACATGTAGAATTCATATTTTTGAATAAAATTTTTCAGAAAAATTCATAATATTATAAGAATCTCTACCAAAAAAAATTAGAATTTTTTAACAAAACATGAATTTAATATGAATTTTTATATTTTTTATGGTTAAAAATTCATATTAAATTTATGTTTTGTTAAAAAATTCTAATTTTTTTGGAAAATATTTTTACAATACTCTACACATTTCTGTACAATTTCATTAAAAAAAAATACTAAAATTAACTTAAAAATAGGGACTAAAAGTAGTGATTGAAAATTTTATAGGGACTAAAAGTTGAAGGAAAATTTTAGAGGCACTAAAATGAAAAGTTGGTATATTTATAGGGACTAAAAATATATTTAACTCTATATTTTACGGTGTGTTTTATTTATTTATTATTTCTTCACTATAAACATGCATTTTATTATACCAAATCTGGCATCAATGTCACATATGTATACAATTTCGTAGATTTATATTAATCTCTTTCTCTTTGGATCATCTCTCTCTCCTGTGTTAAATATTCGCACTCATTTGTATACTGTGTCAGATTTTATGTGTCCAAATAACACTAGATAACATACCACTAGAGAAATGTATAAGGTTCCTCTCAAAAAAAAAATTGTAAAAGGTTAGAAAGGGTAATTATGGAAATGTGGAGACAAATGAAGTAGTAGGTGTGGGGGGCATACCAAATTACCAATCATACGCCTATGATAAATTACGACACATTATTTGTGACTCTTGTTAGATCCAATTGTCGTATGAGCAATCATCAAACATATATATTTTATTTTTATCCAACCTTTACTTGAAGTATATTAATGAATGCATACAACTTTGCGTGACAAAATGTAGACCAGAAAAAATTCTCAAAAGGTAGCTTATCTCAATCCATGGCCACCATTGCGATATATATTAATGTTGCCTTCGTCTGGTCGTTGTTTACCTTGGCTTATTGTAATAGTAATGTCTCCAACTGGGAATGAATAAGAGAACAAAGAAATGGCTGCTAATCTCATATATGCCCACTATGTATCATAGAACATTTCGACCCGCAGACTTATAGCAGATAAGTCACAGTGTATAAGTTTGTATGACTAAAGTAGAGCTTGAATAAGCTAGGTGGAATAGACCAAAATAAATAACTAAATTTTACTAGAATTGTAAGGGTATTATTATTAATCTGAACATTTACCAATTCATCAAAAAAGGATCCCACTTTAGACAAGATTCTATGTTACAATTTTTTTAATGCCATTTTGTACTTAAAAGACCTGTTCAAGAGTTAATAACACTGACTGAAACAGCAAAGGAAACCATTAGGCTTGATTTCGTCCTTTACTCTAGGTGTATCGCCGGTGTCATCACGTTTTGCCATTAAGGAGCTTGTACCAGGGGACTCTGGTGGCAACACCGTGTTCTCAGAAGTGAATATTCTTGAAGGAATTGCAGGTGTAGGAGGCGAAACGGTGTAAAGATAATTTAGGAGCATTTGGATTATCTGTGTGAAGTTGGGTCGGGCATTTGCGTCCTCTTGCCAGCACGAAGTAAGGATTACAGCCAATTCCTCGGGAAGATGATCCGCACTCGGCCTTACATTCTAAAAAACCAAAAGACGAGTGTCAACGGTTTTCTACGGCTTAATAAACAAAATTAGATAACAGCATGTAAGAAATAAGCATGATCTTAGATTACCTTAAAGGCTGCAGCATATGCAGCTTGAAGGTTTGACATGCCTTCAAAAGGAACTTTGTTGTGCAAGAGCTCCCAAAACACGATCGCAAAGCTATACGCATCGACTTTATGGTTATAATGCTTCTTCTCCCCTTGCCTCAGTGTGACAGTACTGTATAACTGCAATTGTATTTGCACAATCAGTTCAAGCTACTCGTAAATATGAATCATACAGCGCAAAAAGTATATCTATTCGTCAATATACCTCTGGAGCCATCCAACGGTATGTTCCCGTTTCAGCTGTCATCATCTCAGTTAAAGACTCTTCTCTTGCTAAACCAAAATCTGCTAGTTTGACTGTTCCATGGTCTTCGGTCAATAGCAAGTTATCTGTATAAAGGACAAAAGACAATCTTCATATTCATTATTATGTTGATTGATATAAAATTGGGCGAGTTCTACATCTAAGAAAAAGAAGCTTCAGTACTGAACAACTGATAGCAGATCATGAATAACAATATTCTTTTCGAATTGTTTGGCATTGAAGAAATGTTTTCACAAATCTATATGGACGGTGTTACACTAAGTAACTTTTTTCCGATAGATCAATTATGCATATAGAGACATGTAGATATATATTATAATCAATCAAAGAGCTAGTTATTTTATAGTGGTCAGTGGAGCACTTGGATCAAGTTTTAATTATAAAGAAAAGCAAACCGGAGAGAAAGAGCATGTTCAAAAGGAAAGAACAACGAATAAATGCTTGCTCTTTCGAGTATAAGTGTTGTAATGTGAACTAAACGTAACAGATAATGATAAATAAAAATAGGGATAGTGCTTATAATTAGGGAGCATAGTATATGACAAGAACAAAATGGAACAAAAACAGTCATCATCATATATTGTGCTGTTGAAACTTCAAACAATAACATAGTATAATTCTTTAGGCCCAACCAAAATGCTAATTCAGCAAATCTATTTGTATGAGTACGCAAAAACCAACATTTCAACCCCAATAAACACAAACATAGAAGAATAAAGTGTCCTGTTTCATGTTTACTGTGACTGTTTTATAGATCATAGATGAAACTGTTGTAATGAACATTTTAAACCAGTTATCTAACTGAGCTTAAAACAAAAATAAATCTGACTCGGTGACATGCATTATGAAATCACTGTGGTTGAGAGTGACATTTAATTCTACAAAATGGCAGGCAAGCATGAAGCATGTGACAGGTGGCAACCATGATTTGGAAGATGATATTTTTAAACCACGATAATGTCAATTTTTCTGGAATTCAAAATTTGATAGGGGGGAGATGATTAATCTGTAAATATAATTGCAATTTATTACAATTTAAAATAGAAAAAAATAAAAAATGCAGAAAAAATAAAATAGAAATAGATTAGAAAATACACATTGGGCAAGGCCAATTACTTATAAATTAAAAAGAACACATTTGAGTATGAGATTATATTGAAGGAGGAGCCATAAAGCGGATACTAGAAAAAGTAAATCTTGTCACAGGAATGCAGCATTGATGTAAAATACAGAGCATAAAAGCCTACATTTACTTGATCCGACATAAAAAGGATTCTTTTATAGGGGAAAGAAAGTAAGCCAAACCAGACTATTACCAGGTTTAAGATCACGGTGTATGATCCCATGAGAATGCAGGCACTCCATAGCACGTGAAATATCGAGTGCAAAACCAATGGCCACATGTGTATCCAAGCATTTGGGGCGCATGTTAAGCAAATACTTGCGCAGCGTTCCTCCTGATAACAGCTCAGTGACTATCACCATTACTGGCTCCTTGCAGGCACCGATAAACTGTCGAGAAAAAGTGGCAATATTTATTGTCTGTCAGCTGATGCAAACTTGACACATAACAAGTAGCCCTTGTTGTATGATAGATCAGTTTTTGATTCAATAACATACACAGCAGACACAACAAATTCTCACCTTCACCAAGTTCTTATGCTGCACTCTAGACAACATAGCCACCTCCCTTGCAAAGCGATCTTCTCTCTTGGCAATCTCTTCTGTAGTTTCTCCTTTATGTACAATTTTAATAGCAACAATCTGGTTTTTATATCTGAAATGAACCCGACAACAGAATAAGTGATTGTTGTAGGAAATGGACATTGAGTTCAATCAATATTGTCAAATAGCTATTATTATAACATAGCAGAATTTGAACAAATTGTTATTGTTCCGGGATACACTATTTAATATAAAGTGTTGTCAAATAGCTAGCAAGCACTGTAGGTAGCATAACAAAATTTGAACAAACCACAATTTTCTGCGATCCGCGATTGACAACACTGAGTTCAATTCAAACTAACTATATAATATGCAGGCTATGCAACATATACAGATTACAGCTATAAAGTATGATACTTTACAAATCAAACACAAGACAACAAGGTATACATACACTATTCAATTTTCACAAAGAAGAATCAAATCAACAATCACAAATCTAGCTGAAAAAACACCCACCCAAAACAACACAATACAATACAATTACTCATTAAGTAAAGATACAAAAATTAACTTAATCTAAAGCAAATAAAAAAAGGGGTTTCATTCAATTTTAGAAGCTTACTTTCCCTCATAGACTTTAGCATGAGCTCCTTCACCAATCCTGGGCCCAACATAAAGATGTTTAGGATCAACCAACCATTTAGGGTCTAAATTGAACTCATCAACTGAGTAGAATCTACCACCAGATTCCATTTGTTTATGTAAGATGCTCACAAATCCTACATGAGGCAGGTAAGTGTAGTTGAGAGTGAAATCAGAGAGAGAAGAAGAAGAAAAGAACCCTAGAAAATGGATATGCTGACATGAAACAGAGAAGTAAACTAGACATCCTCTGAAGAGTGGTCTGAAGCTCAGAACCACATCTCAATAAAGTTAGTCAGTCAGGCCCGGAGATCAACACTTACAAAAGATTCATGTTTTAGCATGGAACCCACATGCTAGAGAGAGAGAGAGAGAGAGAGAGTGAAAGAGAGAGAAGAAAAAGCCCAAAGCCCAAAAAGATATTTTGAAAATTCATTCATAGGGAAAAGAGAAGAATCCCTGGAAAGGGAACATGGAAAAGAACCAATCACCAAGCCCTCCAGTAAAAAAAAAAAAAAAAACTATCTTTGGTAGTACAAATTTTGTTTTAAACTAAAGATATTATCTACGGGTAATTGTTGAGATTAATCATTGAGATTTTTTTAAAGAATTTATATCTTTTAAACAAATGTTTTTTCATATGCATCAATCATTAATCAAATCATGAATTAAATGGTTAAGGAGTAAAAATGTTTTTTATGTTGGGACGTATCAAAAAAGAAATTTGCTCGATAGAATGAGCTGAAAATCAAATGTTTAAGTCTCTGTGAAGCGCATAGGTCAACTTACAATGCTTATGTTGTTAAGTTGAACACTTTCAACGGAGTTCAAACTTGAAAACTCAACGGTTATGTATATGTAAATTTTATATGGTTCTTGTCACTCAAACTACATGCAAAAAAATATAAATGCTTATTTAATTGAATAAGTGTGGGATGAGAAGAACAACCATGATCTAAAGACACAAAATCATGATTTACGAAAAGGATTGAGTTGAGAATATGAGTAATGCATTATTGATTTAAAAGAGAAAGGAAGAAGATTAGTGGAAGAGAGTAACGTAATGAGAGTGATGAGATAGTAATAAACTAGTGAGACCACATGGAGACTGAACATGACAATATGGGACGACCCGCTACATAAGCAAAAGCAACCCACACGAACGATGGTGGATTTTCACGAGTTCTTTTTTTCAACCAAGGGTCATTAAAGTGAAAATTATTAATTTAGTTTAATTTGGGTCCCACATGTGTTGATTTTTGGTTTCACAAGTTTGCATCCATTCCTCATGATAGATTCTATTAGTACTAATTAAGTTCATTTAATCCTTAGAAAAAAGTTAATTTCAAATGGCAAATGAACTTCAATTAATCCTTATTTATTAATTTTGTTAGGTCTGCAGCAACTTAACCTAATATTTTCTCTCATTTGCTGTATTAGGTTAACAGTAATTTAACCTAACAAATTCCATCTAAAAAATGCATCGCACCAATTTCATTCATATCCTCTTGCCTTTTTTTTTGACAATATTTTCTACATTTATCCTTATTTATTATTTTTGTTAGGTCTGCAGCAACTTAACCTAATATTTTTCCTCTCATTTGCTTTATTAAGTTAGCAGTAATTTAACCTAACGAAGACAATTTCCTTTGATTGTATCATTTGCAATGACAATTAACAAAAGTCAAGGGCAGTCGCTTAAACATGTTGGTGTATATCTACCAACACCTGTATTTTCTCGCGGACAGTTGTATGTTGCTGTTTCAAGAGTTACATTCAAAGAATGACTAAAGATATTGATCACTGATGAAGATGGTTAAGATACCAATGTAACGTCTAGCGTCAAATATGAGGAAGTATTTCGCAATGTGTGATGAAGCTACATGCCAATGTACTAAAAATTTCATATTTCTTTTACCGAATTATTGATAGGATTACCGAATTTTCTTTTATAATATTTTCAGATTTCATACATTTTATGAAGTGTTTTATTTTGTCTACTATGGATTATCACGTATTATTTTTTTCACCGTTAATAATTATATATTGCATTTTATGATTCGTATGTCAATCCCTTTACAATAAACCCGTGCTCCGTACGGGTCAAAAATCTAGTTTAAGAATAAAAAGATCATCTTACAAAAATAAATAAAAAATTGGGAGTATTGACTTCGAATAATATGTTATTAAAAATAGTCACTTAGAATGAGCGACGTAAACTTTTATAACATATCAACAACTAGAATTGGTAGCAAAAATTTAGAGATCAAAAATCAAAGGAAAAATTGATAGAGTCTAAAAGTAAAAGTTGTTATATTTAGAAAGACAAAAAAAAACTATTTCTTTATAATGTTAAAATAGATTATGTTATCACACTTCACATGCAGAGTTAAAGGCTATTTCATAAAACAAGAAATAAAGAGTTGTATACAATATACTAAGAGAATAGTATGAAAATAGTTAATAAAAAAAAAATATGCTTATAAAAATTAGTGATCAAGAATGATTGGCCGAGTTTCAACGTCTGTCAAGATGGATGTGGGAAGTGGTACATGCATATACTCTAACGCTCAAGTCAGTAAGAGAACAAAGACTGAGAGGTATTAAGTGAAAAGAATCATGTACCTTGCATTGTAGTGAATAAAAGTTTCTATAAGCGTCGAAGACTAACCGTTAAAGAGTGATGGAGAGGCCGTTGTGAACGGTCGTTGGGAGGCGTTACAAGTCCGAAAGTATTTGAGTTAGAGGAAATGCTCTTGCATATTGGGCCTTGAGATAACGAGGGATATGTGCATTGGGCTTATTGGAACCCATTATCCCACTAAACTATGACTTATCTATCTATCTCATAAATGAACAATAAATTATGCAAAATCAAACTCTACATCACATGTGATACATTTCTCCTATCTTGTCTCCAAGTTGGACATGGTTGATATATATCATGATAGAAGGACTCTCAAATTGATGATACATTAAGCCTTCACCAACAGAACCCTCCTCAATGAAGTTAATTACTCCCTCCGTTTCACGATGAGTGTCGTTTAAGATTTTGACACACATTAAAAAATAGAATGAAATAATCATTAGACATAACACTTTTACTAAACTGCCCTTACTTTATAGGAGAAAGACAAACTTAAAGTTGTATTGAAAATTGTGTGAGAGAAAAGTTAGAGTATTTATTGAGGGTAAAATTGGAAGAAAAAAAATAAAGTTGTATTGAAAATGTAAAGTGACATTCATTTTAAACAATTTTTTTGCTAAAGTGACACTCATTGTGAAACGGGTAGAGTAAATCACAAAAGATTTAAGTTGGTTTGGATATAGTTAAAGTATTTAGGATCCATGTGTTTGATGATCTTCCTTATAGTAGTCTTAATAATGCTATTAAATCAAGCAACATAGTGACTAGAAATTTAGTTCTTAAAGGTGAATAAGTCGGATGTTTGAGATTTAAACTTTAGTTTCTGTATATAACAATGCATTGTCTTAGAGAAAAAAAACCTCTTTTACCCAACACAAAAAATTAGAATACACATTTCAACCGCCTGATTACTTTTGTTTCAGTTGTTGAAAGATTTGTGGTTGTTTGATTAAGATCCAAAGTTTCGACTTTCAAATCTAAAATTCGAGATTCGCCTAATTACTTATGATCTGATTATGAAAAGATACACTTACGATGCAGGATTGCATGCAGTCAAACCAAAATATGCTACAGTTACTGTTTCACACAGGTTTACGCCATAAGTGATCTCATCTCTTGATTTAAGATCAAATAGTTTAAATTACAGTCAATTTCATTCACTTAACCGATGTCAAACATCAATTTAGATTGGACAAGTAAAATGTGGAGCAGTTACTGCGTCTAATCTATCTCACATATCACCCCGACCCAAATCTCACCCCGATCCAAATCTCAACCAAGAATCTTTGGTATTAGTTACTTTGATGGCATGTTACAAGCATCTCCCACCATTTGGAAGAAAAAAAAAGTTTAGGTACGAATATATGCCCCTTCCACTCAAATCGCATGGCATTCAAGTCACAACACGTGGCATGTATAATTACTTTTTTCCTAAAAAAAATGTATTAGCTTTTGTTTATTTAAATCTCAAAAATAAACAAAATAATTCAAAATTTAGACAATTATTGTGAGAGGCATGCCTCTCAATTATACACATTAATTACCAAAACACACCCCGCCCTTATGTTGATTAGTGGGTGGAGAACAAAGGAGGAAGTAACAGGAAGTGTTTCCTTAACAGCAAAAACATAGTATCTGAAAACTACAATTTTCATCGGAAATGCATGCTTGTTAAAAGTTCCAGATAAGAGCTGGAGCTGGACCAACCTCACCTCAAAGCTGCTGATTAAGATAAGCATCTGTGGTGGGAGATTTGGGTGACATTGGAGATCCAACGGCAGTTCCAATGTACCCAACTACATTTCCAGAAACATTCTTCAACCAGGAGGTGCTTCTTGTTAACCAGCCACCCTCTCCTTGTTCTTGCATTTCTTGATTGCTTTTTAGTTCTTCCTCTTCCAACATAGCAATCCACCTCTTGGCCATAAAAGTCTTTATGGCTTGGACCCCTTGGTTTACAATCTCCGCTGGTGGCAGTTCAAGAGGATTCTGTTCCAAGTTGAGCTTGGTCAAATTATCAAGGCAACCAAATGTATCGGGAAGTGCACGAATCTGATTATTGCTGAGATCCAATTCCTTGAGATTAGTCAATTCACCAAATGTCTCTGGAAGTTCTTTAAGATCAGCAAAGTTACCGCTCAAGTTGAGAATTTCCAGAGTAGTCAGTCTCCCAAATGCTGCTGGAAGCCCATGTAGCTCATTGACGTGAGCATCCAAATAGCACAACGACTTCAACTCGCAAATAGATGAGGGAAGAGATCGAATTTTGTTCAATTGAATCATGAGTTTCTTCAAGTTTGGTAATTCATACCCAATGTTTGTCGGCAAGTATGACAGATCGTTGAAGCTTACATCCAGCTCCACCAATGACCTGATTATACAAATATAGAAGGGAATCGATTAACTGTGATAAAAACATTTATCATTTGAAGATGTTTCTAGAAAACATTGGTAATTTACAATTCCTGCACACTTAAATTAGTCTTAAAAAGCATAAAAACAAATAAAATAAATATAAAACAATGTTGCCATAAGACTTATAGTTTAAAGAGCTTAAATAAAAAAACAGTTCTTGCACATGCATGAACAAAATCGCTTCCATTTTCACTATAAAGCAGCTCACATGTCTTTCAAAATACTCAAATGAGGGAAGTCTTAAAACATGTGGATGTCAGTGTCCAAAATAACTTTCAAAGGGATCCCAACCACAAAGTACAGCATTATTAGGTGATAACGATAACAACATCAAAAACATGCGGCCTTTTATGAATCTATCACATACCTGCACTGACAAATGGCATCAGGAAGGGCAGTAAGCTTGTTTCCAGAAACATTGAGCAATTTCAACTTTTGTAGAAACCCAATTGAATCGGGCAGTGATTCCAAATGATTTGCAGAGAGATTAAGCTCCTCCAGATTTTGCAATCCAACTATTGAGTCAGGAATCACCTAGTGTGTTGAACGGAACATATTAGTACATATATGTGGAATTACAAGAAAGGCCAACCAACTAAGTAATTAAGTACTACGTTTGATATGAAGTGCCAAGGAAGATAAATATTCAAAATTAAACACAGATAAAAATTGTCATAAAAACTTGGTGTTTACCGATGGAGCAGCTGTAAATCATAATTGTTCGGAAATCGTTACATAAACATAAACTATACAACAACAAAGAACTCAGCATCCATCCTCTCTCTATGGTATAGAGTACGAAAATCAAATTTAATCAGCCCATATATCAACATGTTTTGTAGAAGTTTGAAGACACAAACAGAGCCAAGCAAGACACATTTAATTTCCGAATCAAGCTCAATTCATGTTATGAGCATAACTGATAGTGTGATTAGTCTCTCTAAACAAAACATATCTCTACACAAAATGCATCTATCCACCTCTAGAAGCTCTAACAGCAAATAAATAACCAAAATTTGAAGTAAATTTGTGTGCATAGTCACCTGGTTCACGATTCTCTTCGGTATGTGGTGAGGGTTGGGATACATGGTGATGGTACGCAACCATCAAAATATTAGATATGTGGGTGTATACATAGCCAGTACACTATTTAGTTCATTCTACATTTTAATATACTAATTGGTACGCTGTTAATAAAAGCATTTTAATAAAACTATTTAGCAATGGGGTATAGTTCTGGCCATGGTGGATGCTTCACCAGTACCAAGTGATTTTCTCTCCTCCACACCATATTTCGATCTTGTGTGTTGCAATCACAAATGAAAGCCACAATCTATGATCCATTGATATTGTCACAAATGAAGTGGATACTACATAGATTATAATAATCAAATTTTGCTTTCAATTGGTGAGGCATAATCATCAGATTTTTCGTGAGAACACTAATGACCATGAATACGATAAACTTACGACACTAATTGAAAGCAAAATTACGAGACCATGCGTGTACTGACCGGTGAGAGTGAACTCTAATGGAATCTGTAAACGACGGGAGTGGTGTGCATGAAGGGTTGGTGTTATTTTATACCTAATATAATATTTATTAAAAAAAAATGCAACAAATGATGTGCGCGTGGAAAGTAATCATTTACACGCGTCAATGAAATTTCGTATAGGAAACACTCGTACTATATAGCAGTTCTGTTTTAAAACATTTATGACTATAAACAAATAATTAAATAAAGAAAGAGTATTTAATATTTATTTCAAAAATCACATTCTAACAAAAGTCACATTAAAAAGGAAAGTCCTATAGTCAGGGAAAGAGATATTAACGTGGCAACAGGCTCGTATGTATGATGCTTGTCTAACATAGAGAGATTGCAAGAACATTGGTTCCACTCATTAGTTTAGCAAACATTGAGAGGTAACTTCACTACAAATAAACAGGGTAGAATGTGAATGCAGTGTACAGCAAGTGGGTCCATGCACATGTAGGCTAGTGGTATCTCGTTTTATTAATGAGATGAATGCTTCGCAATGTGAGTACCAAAGTTAAATATTGGTTTTAATTTTATTGAGCTATTATCATGCTCAAATAAGCCAGAAACGGTTTCGCCTCTGGAACTATTGTTCATGCAATTTATTCACAAATTAGCGCGAACCAATTCGCAAAAGAACAGTACATAAGTTCTATGGGTACTTGAGCTAATTCTGTAACTATGTTTGTGTGTATTTAGATTTGCTAATTACTGATTTAGGATCTATCTAGATTGAATTATTGGAGCTTACCAACTATCAAAAGCAATTGTGAGAATGTTTATAAGAGCTTACGGAACAGCATATGGCATGTCTATCAATGAAAACAGCTTATAACTTAAGTGAAAATACCATAAATACATATACTTGTACTATAAAATCAGAAGTTGTTATTAGTGAAAAGCACTTTACCGAAAGCAGATTCTTAGAAGCGTCAAGCACAAGCAAACCAGGAATCCTCCCAATAGCTTCCGGCAACACCTTCAATTTCCGATCGGAAATCTCAATCCGTTCCATTCCTTTCCCATCCGCTTCCTGCAGAATCCCAACAACCTCTTCATCCACTTCATCACTACCATCACCCTCTCCTCCAACATCACCAGTCTCTCCATCATACATTCTAACCAATTTCTTCTCAGCGTTCTTAAGAAGCTTCTCATACGCCTCATGCATCTCATCAAGCTGAATAAGCGATTTCCAAACACGCTTCTCTTTTTCAGCTTCCTCTCTACACTGCTTCTCCTTCTCCGCCAGATGTGCTCTCCATCCATGAACCTCGATCTCCGCAGGCCTCGATAACAGAACGATTCCTTCCAGTTGTCGCGATAGTTCGGCTTCTATATCAGTTAGTTTGGTTTTGGCGTGGTCCACTTCTTCATGAGTGGGCCGTTCGCCGATAAGTTTGAGAATGGCCCGGGCCTGTTGAACGTCGTCGATGGCCCCGGCCATGGCGGCGATTAATTCGGGATCTGCTAGGTTTGGCATTTGGTCGACGATGCGTGGCTGTTCGATGTCGTATAATTCGGTGTCGGAGATGGTGGCGGTGGGTTTGGTGGTTAAAGATGGGAGACGGGACATGACGTAGGAGAGGATCGGGAAGGTTCCTGGATTAGGATCCATGGCGTTAGGGTTAGGGATTCAGATGATGGTGAAGAAATTGGTATATATAGTAACAAGATTAGCGTATTCTATTCGGTGAAACTTTGAGACTATCGATCTGTTTTTATTTGATGTGTGATCCATCAATAATTATAGAGATTAATTACTTAATTAAGTAATGATGATGATAAAGATAAGGTGGTCACGGCGGCACTGGTCATGCTAGTGCTAGTCACTAAAAATATGAAAGTATAAACTCGTACTTCATTAATTTGTCCATAAATTTATTTCAAAAAAAATTTAATTTTTCCATAATTTTTTTTCTTTTTTGGCAGTTTTCCATAATAAAAAAACACGCAAAATAGTTTTACATGCCCATCCAATAAAAAATCATAATGTATAAAAAAGCGTAACGTTGGATCTCGCGAGAAGCAGATTGCGAATTTAGTCCGAACTTGCATTTTTAATTTCTCTATTGACATCTCTCTCTCCTCCGTAGATTGTGCAAAAGCAAGCATTTTAATTTGCCAATACTTAAATATTGTACAAAACTGCATACTTTGATATTTGTAGGATCTGAAAAGTGATTACCGTATCTGCTTATTTTAATGATTTACAACGAAGAGCCAAGAGCCACAAAAGATGCTCGAGATATTGATGGTCTCAATGTAATGTGGATAATCAATGAACCAAATGCGGCTGCTCTTGAATATGGCCTTCAAAAGAGAGCGAATTGTGTTGAATCGAGAAATGTTTTCATCTTTGATCTTGGTGGTGGAACTTTTGATGTGTCTCTTCTTACAATTAAGAATAAGGCCTTTGAAGCAAGGCCACTGCCGGAGACACTCATCTTGGAGGAGAGGACTTTGATAATCGAATGGTGAAAGCAACACGAGAAGCCGTTTTGTTTCCTTGACCATTGTGAATTATTTCAACATGATTGTTTTGTTCCTACCTCACCCCAACTCAATTCCTATAGCAAGTCCCTCGTATTTTTTTGTCATTCTCTTTCAAGGGAAAGAAATCTTTGTAAGAAAGATTTTAATTCAAAATTAGGAAGAGATGTTGTACAGGTCAATCTCATTTTGGCACATAATTATTTATTTTTTTATTATTAACCATGATTATAATATTATCTATTTAAAAAGAAAAATTAAAAATCAAACTATCATTCTACAAAGGCACTTATTTCATCTAATACAAATTACAATTTTTTTTAATATCCCTAATACAATGTGTATACATTCATCCTTTACACATGCAATTTCTGAAACATCAATAAAATCTCTTTCTGTAGTAGTTCAAATATTTCTTTCAGACGAATTTTAAACTTGGATGTTATGTTCTTGTTAATCCTTTGCTGAAACTTAGTGCTCCTAAGCCACATAATGCCAATGTATACATCACACTTGCAAGCACATTCACCAAGAGCCGATTTCTCAATTTCGTACCTGAAATTAATCTGCAAGCAAAAATAATAGACTCTCTTCTATGGAACAATAACATGAACCAAATTTATAACAAATACAATATAAGAGTCTGACTGAGTTTTAAATTTAGCATACACGAAAGTGATTAGAAAATGGAACGCCATTGAGGATCATAACTTCATTCACAATCCATCCTTCAATGTTTGTATTTGGATATTTTTGTTGTGAGCTTGTAACATCAAAAGCTGACACATGTCGGTTAAATTGGTACGTAACATGCCTTTCGAGTACATCAGGTTTTACTGGTTCCCAGGGTGTAGTGTCATAATCCATACAACCAGTTCTTTTCATAATCTTATGCTCTATGTTTCCTCCATCAAAAGTTTCCATCACAGATCCGAAATGTGCAAGAATAACAAAACAGATTAAGGAAGTATTATGTATAAAGAATGATAATTCTTAAAGAAGGTTGTCACAACAACAAACAGGTTTAAAAGTAAAAGATACAAAAGAAACACAAACATAGAGCACACAATGTTCAATCACGGAATTCGCTCAAACTGTGTCTATGTTTCCAATTGCAGCTGCAGAGTGGCTTCAGTACCTTTCTAATATCATAGAAAGCTTAGGGTTTACAATGCAAAACTCGTGTTTAAATAGTAAGGTCCATTTTACAACATTATCGTTGAACCTTTTGCAACAAAAAAAACGTTATGTTGACATGCTGAATACAAGAGGCGTCAATGAATTCATGTATTTGTGATATTGAAATGTAGTTTTCATTCATAGTGGATCAAATTGAAGTCATAATGCATAGCTCATTTCCTCAAGAGATTGAAAAGGGTTTTTGACTTGATATTTAAATTGGAACAAATGCTATCATGTTCATATCATAAGGCTTCAAAACTTCACAAACGTGGGAGTGAATTTTATCTTCATAGTGATTGATGGTTAGCTTAATTGGCAGTTCAGCAGAGTAAATCCTGGACATTTTTGCATCATCTTCTAGGATAGATCCAGAGTCTTCAGGCATTACCAAGACCTCTTGATCTTCATGCTCTTCTTTAATTTGTTCTTTTTGATATGGTTCAGCATTCCTGCTCTCCACAATGCCATTATTGTTCTTTTGTAGAAATAAAATGTGTTATCAGTTGAATTTAAATATATATACCGTCATGTATGCTTTGATTGATAGTTTGACAGAATTACAATGTATCAATGTGATTTTAACAAAGGCTACACTTTGATTGAGCTGACTGGGCGAGTTTTCCTTCAAGCACGACCCACATGTCTGCCAATTCTGTTGATGTATGCTTTAGGAAATTGATCCCAGCATGTCCAAGTGAAACATCCTGGTCAAATGGACCATCAAAATCAAAAACTTCTGTTGTAATTTTAGAGTTTTATTTTATTTCAAAAGTTAATTAGAAATGTTTTATTTTACTAAACTATTATTTTGACCACATGTTGATATACTTAGTCAAAGTTGTAAATGTGGGTTGGTATTGGTGCTTGAAATTAGCCTTATTTTAGTTTTTCTCCCCCAACGTTTACAATTATTTTTGTTTTGACCATGTGTTAATTACTTCCTAATTATAAGGAACCACCAATTCTGCTCACAATAAGAAACTCACGGTCCTTCATTTTTGCACAAAAAAAAACCATATTTGTTATAGAGAACTCACATCTACACAAAAATTAATTTCCTTTATCTTATAAAATCAAGTCTTGGTTTCCTGGGTGCATCTCATGTGTCTATATTCGAGTTGTTATGTCACCTCTGGTTATGATTCATAACGGGGAAGAACTGTTGTATCTTGGGAGGATATTCGCTTATGAGGCGGATAAAATCTTCAAGGACAGTGACTATGTCACGCCTCAGGTTACTTAACAGTGTGTTGTTTTGCAGGTTTCCTCCAATTTGATTTGTGAAGATTTTGATGGAGCTGTGTCAGCAACCAAATTCGATAAATTTCACTTGTTCTCTAATTTATTTTTAGTTGTAATTATTTGTTATTAATACTTGAGATGATTCTATGTCATTATTTTTCAACAACTTCCATATACAAAACTGATGGTGATTCTTCCATAGCATCAAACTCTAATATCTCTGCATATTAGTATAAAAAACCAATACAGAATATAAGTAAAGAAACATTCAAATTGAAGCAAATATATTTAGCAAATGAATGGCAAGTCAGAAGGACAAACCATTCCATTGAGGATCTGATGTCTCAAGTTTGACATAGCTTGACCATGTTTGTCCATTACAGGTGAAAACCACATAAGGATCTGACAACCCTGTCGACTCCAATGAGACTAGGCCAGCCCCCTCAATCTCAATTAAAGCTACAATAACAACCCATCCATCACCATGTGCTTTCATGCCATGGTCAGTTCCTATTAGAAGAAAATGAAGTCAAAACTAAACGCTTACATGAATTTACTTGATGAGTATGAAGTGCTGACACATACATACGAACAGCAGACATAGAGACCGGTAATAATATGTGAAAAGAAAAGTGTTTTGTCGGTGTTAGGCACCGAATACACCTTCAATCTGAAAGTGTCAGTGCAACATAGATTGACAGTGATAACAAGTGTCGCTCTAACAACTGGATTAAGGCTATGATTCTTGTACTTATACAACAAGGACACAATGTTAAATATATATCAGTGTCAACCAAATCAGAAAGAACAAAGATGGACCCCGATAAACATAATAGCTTGAAAATCGTCATTACCAAACAGAGACTAAAGCAAGAAAGAAACAGAACAGAAGAGAGGTATGTAAAAGAAAATGGTATACTAATGTATTTCATTGATATGAAAGTAGGGAATATATACAAGGTTTCCTCCATGATTATAGGAGATAAAAAATGAAAACATAACTACAAGAAATAAAATGAAAGATATACAAGGATATGAGTCAACTATAATTTGAATTCCAAATTACAACAAATCCCTAAAACTAGTCAATTCAATTAATTCCAACATCCCCTCTCAAGTTGGTGCATGAATATCACACATACCCAACTTGTCAAGAGAACCAGAAAGAGTCCTGGAAGTTACTGCCTTAGTAAGCATATCAGCAAGTTGTTGTTATGATTTTACAAACGGAAATGCAATAATACCAGCTTCAATCTTTTCTTTGATGAAATGCCTATCAATTTCCACGTGTTTTGTGCGATCATGTTGGACAGGGTTATGAGCAATCTCTATGGCAGATTTATTGTCACAGTAAAGCTTCATTACATCCTCTTGTTCACATCCAAGATCCTTTAAGAGGTTTTTAATCCATAGCAGTTCACATATTCCTACTGTCATCCCCCTGAATTCTGCTTCGGCACTTGATCTAGCAACTACTTGTTGTTTTTTACTCCTCCAAGTTACTAAATTTCCTCCCATTAAAGTGAAGTAGCCTGCAGTGGACTTTCTGTCATCCGCGGATCCGGCCCAATCAGCGTCGGTATAACCTTCGACTTTGAGGTGACCATGGTTTGAAAATAACAAACCTTTTCCTGGAGCAGATTTTAAGTACCTCAGTATTCGTTCAACCGCATCCATATGCGGTTTTCTTGGGTCATGCATAAATTGGCTCACAACATTAACTGCATACGCTATGTCTGGCCTAGTATGAGACAAATAAATTAACTTCCCAACTAATCTTTGATATCTTTGACGATCCGTACTAGGTGCATCAGCACAACAAAAGTTTTTGTGATTTTGTTCTATGGGAGTTTCAATTGGTTTGCATCCAAGCATTCATGTCTCAGTTAACAAATCTAACACATACTTTCTTTGAGAAAGAAAGATACCATGCTTGGACCTTGCAACTTCGATCCCCAAAAAATACTTTAGATCTCCAAGTTGTTTCATATCAAAATTAGAAGCTAAATATCGCTGCAAGCTCGAAATTTCATTAGGATCATTTCCAGTCA
>Ga0228711_1000502_pt1 | contig 48431 bp, 24 predicted proteins | sample MedpolnodulmetaG_2_FD_177996 | JGI IMG/M metagenome (GOLD analysis project Ga0228711, IMG submission 177996) | Root nodule microbial communities from Medicago polymorpha collected in Santa Monica, California, United States - brown nodules | ecosystem: Host-associated > Plants > Roots > Nodule...
TAAATTATGCCATCAAATTTATATGTCATGTTACCGTAACAGGGTTGATGTCATGGAAATTGTTTAATATTGTACATTAAAAACGTTTGCGGCAATTAATTTTATGAACTGAATCATACTATTTTTTTGATTCAAGTAAAGTTTTTACTTTCTTATTTCCGCTGTATTTGTTCTCTTATATGACCCGGGCATCAGCACGGGTCAATGGTCTAGTTAATAATTAATATACAAAATTGCCTTTTATGGGGGACAAACGGTTGTACAAAGGGAGAAAATATATGCTTTCTATATAAACTCACACACATTGCTTTCACGGTAATGTAGAGAAAAAAAAAATGTTGTTCTTCCTTTATTTATTCAATGTTTACCGAAAATGAATTTTGAGGTATCTAACTTCAACCAAAACTATTGTTAATGATATAGTAAATTATATTCTAACCCTCCCCTTAATTATATGAAGTTTCTCAAGTTATTTTCAGCAAAAAATAAAATCATGTGTAAAAATAAAGGGAAGTATATTCGTTGCCCTGAAACTTATATTTTGTATATTGGTTTGTAAGCATGAGAGGTTTTCTCACTGTGACATTTTCAATTAGAGGGGCATTGGAGTTTTTATGCATTTTGTATTCAATTCTTCATTAATTATGTATAAGATCACCTTATAAAGGCATATCATTTATAATTTTTTTCATTTGTTTATTCTTTTTATTGGACTATATGGAGTGTTGATAAGATAATTTGAATTTAACATGGAATTTCCCTTTTACAATTTTGATCCAGATTGATTGTTTTCTTTTATAAGAAGGTTTAGCTTTTAGTTTTAGATTTTCTACTATTGTTTTATAATTCACCGATATATCAATTGTCCCTTCTTCTCTGTGACACTATTTTCTTTTAATTCACCACAATGAAAATTCTATCTGAAGAGGAACAAGTGAAAGTTATGTTTTTATCACTATATTTTTTATCTTATAAAATGAAAAATTGTGTTAAAAATAATTACACCACTTGTGATATATTGTATTTCTTGGAGACTGTTTTTAAACGTGAGATCTCTGAAGATTCTCTGAAGATATGATTCACGTGAAAAATTAACCAAGAAGCATTTGGTTTCTAGAAGCAGTGATATGCGGTTTATCTATGCCGTGTTTCTTAAGTGTGATGTTGAAGCATTTAAAGAAAAATTTGATTTGCTTCAAAATATTGTGCTGAAGATCGTGTGATTCAGCTGGATGTTTGACCCGATTTATGCATCAATATCTCATTATGCATTCATGCTATATAAAGGAAGACTCAAGACCTAATTTACTACTTAAGTCGTCATTTACAAAAGCGTCATTTTAAGGTTTTAGTTTGTCCTTGTTATTTGTGAGTCATTCTCGTATCACGTTGATACTAGAGCTGGACTGTTAGTTGAGTTGTAAGCTTTGAATCACTCGTAAGCTTTTAAGCAAGAGTGGATTCTGATGTCTTAGAGTGCGTCTCCATTATTTAAAACTTTTGACTATCACTGGTGCGTGATTGAGAGGAAGTGAGACGGAGGTCTCATATTTAGGAGTGTCTTAGATAGAAATTACATGGGTAGTGATTAGGTGTGAAGCTAGTAGAAGGTTTTTATGCATGCTTCAAACTAATACTACTATAGTGAATTTCCTTCCTGGCTTAGTAGCCCCCAGACGTAGGTGACATTGCACCAAACTAGGTTAACAAATAACTTGTGTTTTTTACTTTCTGCCTTTATCATTAAAGTTGTTACTTGTTTATTTGTGTTGTCACGATGTCTTGACATCTTACTTGACATTTCGCTTGTCTTGACATCGTACTCAACATTTTTACTGCATGCCAGAAGTTCAATTGACATCAGAGCAGATACCCTGTTCTGTTTCTGGGCGAGCTCTAGGGAAGATATTTTCTGGTACTATGGAAAAGGAAGGAGGGTAAGTTAACAGACCACATGTTCTGGATGGGTCCAACTATGATTACTGGAAAGTTTGCATGGTAACGTTTCTCAAGTCTATTGATAGCAAGACTTGGAAAGTTGTTCTCAAAGGTTGGGATCACCCATTGGTAAAAGATAAAGATGGGAAGGACACAACTGAGTTAAAACCTAAATAGGAGTGGTCTAAGGAAGAAGATGAGCTTGCACTTGGAAACTCCAAAGCCCTGAATGCCTTGTTCAATGGGGTTGACAAAAATATATTAAGGTTGATAAATAATTGTACTATGGCCAAGGATGCATGGGATATCATGAAGGCACATCCAAGATTATGATGTCAAAACTACAGGTGCTCATTATGAAATTTGAAAATCTTAAGGTGAAAGATGATGAATCTATCCAAGATTTTCACATGAACATCCTTGACATTGCAAATGCTTCTAGTACCCTAGGAGAAAAGATGTCTGAAGAAAAGCAGGTTAGAAAAATTCATTGGTCCCTACCCAAGAATTTTGATATGAAAGTAACTGCTACTGAAGAAGCTTAAGATATCAAGAACATGAAAGTTGAATAGCTTATTGGGTCACTTCAACCCTTTGAAATGGCTATCAGTGATATGACTGAAAAGAAACATAAGAACATCGCTTTTGTGTCTAACACTAGTAACGAACAAGCTCAAATTGACTTGGAAACTAATGAAGGAATTTTTGATGTTATGGTACTTCTTGGGAGACAATTTAATAATATCCTAAAGAACATCTTGTTTGACATCAGCAGAAACAGTGAGTCTCAAAGAAGGGATAGAAATGATGATAAAACAAATCAAGGAAAAGGTGTTCACTGTCATGGATGTGAAGGATTTGGTCACTTCAAAGCAGAATGTCCAACTCATCTTAAGAGACAAAAGAAGGGCTTATCTATTTCCCGGTCCGATGACGATGTGTCTGAGAATGAACCAGATGATGAAAATTCCAATCATGTGATAGCATTGACAGAAAGATATGAGTCTGAGGAAGGAGTTTCTTATGATGAATTGGTTGATTCCTACAAGGAGCTTTGTGTCAGAAGTGAAGAAGTGATTAAGATAGGAGAAAACCATAAGAGAATCATAGCTCAACTACGGGCTGAAAAAAACAAATTATTGTCAACTAACTCCGATCTTCACAATGAGGTAACTCTACTGTCTTTCAAACTTAAGAACATGACAAAATCCATTAGAATGTTGAATAATGGGTCTGACACACTAGATGAGATTCTCCTAGTTGGGAAAAATGCTGGAAATGTTCAAGGAATATGGTTTAATTATAAACATTTAAATAAACAAGGAAAAACTCATGTTACTAAGTTTATTCCTTTTGAAAGAAAGTATGATTCCACAATGTCAGACAACATGTCCCGACATCCAGACAAATAAATAAAAAGTCAAAACAATGTCAGGCTCTCTCCTGTGAAATGTCACTACTGTAATAAATATGGTCACATAAAACCTTACTGTTACTGATTGTATGGCTGTCCCAGGAATCTGAGTCAACCCAAGGGTAACCATGTGATGAGAAAAAACTAGAAAAATATGGAAACCTAAGGTTGTTGAAATTGCCCTTATAGCCCACACGTCTCTTAGAGCTTCCTCTAGAGAAGATTGGTACTTTGATAGTGGATTCTCTAGGCACATGACTGGAGTTAAAAAATACTTGGTAGATATCAGGTCTTACTCAACCAATTTTGTTACTTTTGGTGATGGAGCTAAAGGAGAAATAAAGGGAGTTGGAAAGTTGGCTTGCACTAGACTTCCTAGACTTGATAATGTTCTTCTGGTAAAAGGGTTGACTGCAAACCTGATTAGCATTAGTCAACTATGTGATCAAGGATTAAAAGTTAATTTTTCCAAGTTAGAATGTTTGGTTACTGATGAGAAGAATGATGTTTAAATGAGAGGAGTAAGGTCAAAGGATAACTGTTACTTGTGGGTACCTCAAGAAACTGCAAATTCTTCCATATGTTTAATGACTAAAAAAAAGAAGTTAAACTATGGCACCAGAAGCTTGGTCATCTGAATCTTAAAGGCATGAAGAAGATTATGTCCGAAAAGGCCATTAGAGGACTACCTAAACTTAATATAGAAGAAGGAAAAGTTTGTGGTGAGTATCAAATTGGGATGCAAACCAAGATGTCACACCCGAAGCTACAACATCAGACCACTTCCAAAGTTCTTGAACTTCTTCATATGAATTTGATGGGTCATATGCAGGTAGGGAGCCTTGGTGGAAAAATGTATGCTTATGTGGTTGTTGCTGATTTCTCAAGATTTACCTGGGTAAACTTTATTAAAGAAAAATCTGATACTTTTGAGGTATTTAAAGATCTTTGTCAAAGGCTTCAGAGAGAAAAGAAACAAGTATTATTAAGATCAAAAGTGACCATGTGAAGGAGTTTGAAAATGCCAAGTTTTTTTATTTTTGCTCTTTAGAAGGCATTGGTCGTGAATTCTCTTCTCCCATTATTCCTCATCAAAATGGAGTTGTAGAACACAAAAACAGAACTCTTCAAAATTGACATGTTGTTTGATGGATTTTGTCCTCTTAGTAATCACACCCTTAGCGGGCTTGCTTGCATCCCAAGCCTGATTTACCTCAAATATAACAATACTTCCACACTTCCAAAGTAATTAGTATCATAAAGAAAGGAGTATTAATCATATTTAATCATATTTTAGTTTGATCCTAACTATTTTTTCATTCTCCTATTAATTTGCCCAAATCTTCTACTTTTCTTCTGATTCTTATTGGCACATTCTTTTATGTTATACTCCTGCTCTAAACATGAAACTAGTTCGCCTGCTATATTATTTTCTATTCTTCTTCATGCTTATATTAGATCCGAACTAACTTGCACACTTTACTATTTTCTATATCGTTACTCCTATGAAGTTGGAACTAAGTCTTTTACTCAAATTTATTCTTCTACATGGGTTTGGCGCTATTAATCCATTATTTATGTTTTTACTAAGCAGTTAGTTCAGTTTGCAAAGTAAATGGTACATAAAAGGGGGTTCTCAGGAAAGAGAGGTGTGTCACTTAGACCACGTAAATACCAAAAAAAAATTCGCCAGAATCCCTGCCAAGTGACCTTTTAACGATACTACACTTTACTTCTTATGCCACGGGGTACCTAGAGTAGTTTAAAGAATTTTCCAAATGATAAAATTTGTTTTACAATCCAATTTAATAAATATAATTACAATTTTACAACTCTTCTTTCTTCTCCTATTAGATTGAAACTAACCTTTCCGCTTAGCTATGTTGTTTTCTATTTGCCTTCCTTCACCTATTAACTCCAAACTAACTCGTCTGATTAATTATCTAATGGTGTACCCTTATTGAAAGGTAGGAATTCAAACCTTTTGAATATGATTGAATTAATATGGGTTCACGTGATGCCTTAAGAATGCTCAAGAGAGATATTTATAGCCTCTTGTGGACTTATAATTTGGTGACTTAAGCCCCAAATAGTTTGGGCCCTAAGTCACTCTAGAGCGTTCTATATGCTTTTAGAAGCTTGTTAAGGCGGCGCCCTTAGGGGGACGTGTCTAGGGCTTCAGGAGCTCTTCAAGAAGGCATTTGAGCCCTTATGAAGGGCATCTATGCCCTTAAGGATAGATTGACGGTCCACAGTCCCCTAAACACGAATTTTGGGACAAGACCAAGTGATTATTTATGCCCTAATCCTACGACATATATATTTGTGTAATGTGACTTACTCAAGAATCTCTTTAATATATATCACTAGTAAAACAAAATAAAAAATCTCTTTATATCAAGGCTATGGTGAAAACACAAAATCAGTAAAGATTGTTAGTGTTATTGTTGCACATATCCTTTACCGGACAGCGGAATCATTTCTTTATCTTCTTCCAAACTGTGTAGTTATTTTATTGCTCAAAAGAGATATTACTAATATATTACGCAAAGAATATATAAAGGAAACATTATTATATTAAAAGATTATAAAGGGGACACTTTCACTGTTCTGGTTTGCAAAAGGTTTATACTTGAACAAAATCAAACGAAAAGAAGCTCAAAGAAACCATGAGGTTTATATATAATTATTTTTCTCCTCAGAAAAATATTAGCATCTAACATATATAATTTCTGTCATCAAAGTGCAGTTCTGTCCTGATCCAATAAATAAGATTAGGATAAAAATTAGATACTTTCTGTTTTCATTTGTTTTTCAATAAAAAACCTAGCAAGCATAAGAATATAAAATATAAATGAATAAACGTGTCTGTGTTCTATTTAAAAAATGAGTAAAATAAAGTTCTATTTAAAAAGAATTATAGCTAGTTTGAATATCATGGGAATATTTTTATAGTAATCAGTATTTTATTTTTCGAAATTGCAAAAGTTCCTTAATTTTTCTATTTTAAAATTAGTATTTTTTAAGTAATTAATAATTTTTTAGTACTTAGTCTTTTAATTTTGTTAAGAACACTATCTTGGTGAATGAAAATAGTATCTTTTAATTTTGACCATTATTTTAAGAAGAAAACACATGTTAATTTGTGAGTTCATGATACATATGCATCGTAACAAACAACATTTTTTATTAAAGAATTAAAGTAACCTTATTCTTCTAACAATTTAACATACTAAACATGTTTTTCTTTCAAAAAAAAAATACTAAACATGTTTTGAAATTACCATTTAAAAAATTGGATCATACTAATTTAACTTGAGAAAATGACATTTCTTGCAAGTTAATTATTCTCCTCTTGTGTGAAAAGTTGAAGAGAATAAACACTCTCCTCTTATTGGTTAAATTAAACACTCACCACACAAACATTCATACCCATAATTTTTATCTTCATTCAATTCAAATTTCCACTTCATATACTTTCTTTTGAATTGTCACCATTCATTCAATTGGTCCTCAATTGTACACCACATTCAACATCCTCACATACCTCATTCCACCTATGGATTCATCATCATCATCATTGACATCAATGGCACTTCCCTCATTGAAACTATACAACCTTAAAAACACAACATTAACCTTAATTCAATCATGGTCATGTTCTCATAAACCAAACACTCTTACTCTTGTCTCCTCAAACCATCCACTCACCACTAAGTTTAAGTCTTTCTTATTACATTGCTCTACAAAACCAGACACAAACACCAACAATGATACTGACAACAAAAACAACAATGGAGTCAATTCACTTTCCAACAAAAACCACAAGGAATCACAACAAGAAGACAAAAATGAAGCATTTTCATCTGCATCACCATCTTTACAATCTTCATCTTCTACTAGCTCTTTTTGTTCAAGAGGGTTGGTGTTTGATTTGGGATTTTCAAACTCATGGGACAGTGAAGATATTGGATCACCAGTAGTGAAAAGGTTTCAAAGTGATGAAGAAGAGAGATGGTACATGTGGTATCATGGAAGACCAAAAGGAAAACCTTCAAATGATTTAATAGGCTTAGCAATTTCGAGCAACGGTGTTCATTGGGAACGCGGTGGAGGTCCTGCAAAATCAAGTTCTGATGTTGGTTTTGTGATGAATTGTGGTAAAGATTGGTGGGGTTTCGATACTCGCGGAATTAGGCCTTCTGGATTGTTAATCATGTCTAGTTACAGGGTTAGAGGTTCTAATGCTGTTTATTGGCTTTATTACACCGGATACGGTTCTGAATCTGTAGAGTTTCGTGATCATTCTTTCGAGTTTAGTTTTGATAACCCAAATGGTTTAAATCATGAGAATTTCGGTAAAGGTAAGATTCTGAAGTCATTACCTGGTTTAGCTATAAGTCAAGATGGTAGAAATTGGGCTAGAATTGAAGGAGAGCATCATAGTGGAGCATTGATTGATGTTGGTAAAGAGAAAGATTGGGATTCTTTGTTTATTTCCTCACCACAAGTTGTTTATCATGGGAATGGTGATTTAAGGATGTATTATCATTCATTTGATAAGGAAAAAGGAGAGTTTTGCATTGGTATTGCTAGGTCAAGAGATGGAATTAGGTGGGTGAAATTAGGGAAAATAATGGGGGGAGGTAAAGTTGGTTCTTTTGATGAGTTAGGAGTGATGAATGCTTGTGTTACAAGGAACAAGAGTGGTGGAAATTATGTAATGGTTTATGAAGGTGTAGGTAGTAATGGAAGGAGGTGTATTGGTGTTGCAGTTTCACCTGATGGGTTGATGGAATGGGTTAGGCTTCAAGATGAGGCTATTTTGATGCCATCAGATGAAGGTTGTTGGGATGATAAAGATGTTGGATCACCTTGTTTTGTTTATATGGATAATGAAGAAAATGAATGGAGATTGTATTATAGAGGTGTTGGTAATGGTGGTAGAGTTGGTATTGGTATGGCTGTTTCTGAAGGGAAGGATATTAGAAGTTTTAGAAGATGGACTGGTTTTCATGTATAAAAGCTAGGTGAATGTCATATTCTGTTGTCAATTGTTTAAATTTTTGTAACAATACATGTATACATTCTTGATGAATTGATTTTCTTTTTGTTTGTGCTAAGATTGGATTATGTGATTTTGTATTTAGTTGTGTTGTCAATTAATATACTTTCTTGTACAGTAAGATTTGAAGTTTGAACATAGCTGATTTTTTATGAATGGGAGACTATAAAGCTTTGACACTAATCGTAAATACTCACATGGACACCGAACACGACACTGACATGTCAATACTAATAATAACTTGAGAAAATAAAATAATTGAATGTAACATTTGTCTGTGTCGGACACCTAACATACCTTCAATTTGAAATGTCCGGTGCTAGATAAATGTTTTGTTGCTCTCTCAACTGCAGAAGGAATCTCTAAACTATAAAATTTAACATTTATCACCACAAGGCAATGGTGGGAAACAAATATGTTGATTTCTGAAAATGCTTATATCGTTTCTTAGTTTAGTTAAGCCTAGAAACATACAATATATCCCTATATTGTTGACTTCTGAAAATTCTTGACAGATTTGTGATTGGCACTTTAGCTGCTTTGTTGTGTGTATTTGGTGGTATGTACATATTTTTATGTTCAATGAAGTGTTTCTTAGGCTACTAAGTAGAAATTACGGGACTCTTAGGATTTGCTTATTCGAACGTAACTATTCGCATATGACATGTCTAACCCTGCTTGGGAGTGCTTATTAAAACAGCATATGACATGTCTATAAACTGTTCCCAACTTATTTTCAAAAGCTCTTGAGGATAGCTTACGGAAACAACATATTGTTTATATGAATAAAGTTTGACTTTGTTTAGTTTTTGTTATAAAAATGGTTTATACATAATCACTTATGTAATAAGTATTTATGCTATAAGTGGTAAATTAAGGTGTTTATGCAAGTATAGTCTGAGTTTGAAAATCTTTGAGATCCAGAAAGGTTCATTTCATGCATGCTTAAAGTTTAGTTGTTCCTTTTAATAGCCAAATTCATGTTTGGAGTTTGGACAACGCTTAAATTCCTCTATATTATTATTGTTTTTGTTAAGAGTAGTGTTAACAACATTCTTTTCTCATCGGTCTTTCCGACGCTTACTTTTTTATTAGATTAAATAAAGGTGGGTCTCACACTTTACAATTGGGTTCCATTTAAAATAGTGGGTCTCACACTTTTATGACTCTTATAATAGCATGTCAATGCTTCTCACTTGGTCTACTAGTAAACTTGAACAAGAGTCTCACGATGTGGACAACGTCGAGTCTAATACATTCAATGGCAAACCTTAAGACTGCCAACGATGGTCACGTATTCTATTTGTCTAAAGTCATCTCAAGTATTCTTAAATAGTTTTACACTTGGATCATAAGGTATGCTTGAAAGTTAACAGTCAAATAATTACCTATATGATTTGATATTTATAAAATAGCCGATGAATACACATTCATATGCTCTACTAGTGAGTTCAACTCTCTTAGGGTTCGAAATCCAAATATAGGCCGGACAATCCCAAGTTTAAAAATAAGACAGGTTGGGTTGTCTTTTCTTCAAAACTTCTTAATTAGAATTTTTGTTCTTAAACTTGGGTACTTTATTCAACATAAATTTGAATTTTCGTTATACAAATTGAACATATCAAGCATATAAGTTTTATTTTTTCAAAATTTACAATCATCAATAAATATTATAAAATATATTTTTTATCATTTCTAGTTTATGTGTCATCAAAATCGCACATATCATAATCTACTAAGCTTAGAGGTTCAAATTCTCTAAACACTGATTTATATGAACTTTTTGTTCATTTATCTAGAATGCAAAAAATAAAATTGTCTAATCATATAACTTTGAAATTAAGTCTAAGTTACTCAAGTTTAAAATTAAACGCATGTTCATATGATAAATTTTGACATGTCAAAATATTAAAATCACACAACTTATAAAATAGAAGGAGAATTTAATTTTGAACATATCATCAAAGACGCTGTATTTCCCAACAAGAATACCATTTTACTTATGGTACACAAGTCTTTCTTTTAAGTTGAGTAAACTCAGTCTTATTCAGTAGAAATGCAGATTCTTTCTTTTCTTTAGAGGATGCATAAAAAAAAAATGGACATAAACAACAACTCCACAACTCCATTTATTTTCCTTTATTGCATAATTATAGGTTTGGAGCTCATGTGGTCGGGTGAGTCTCTGGTTCATCTCTGGTACCACTTATTCCTACAATGTTGTTGTGCCTAGCTTGGAGCCTGGAACTTTAAACATTGTTAGCAACTTACCTTTGTACCGTTTTTTCAAAGTGGCAACAATTTATCCACATTTTCAATTTTCACTTCAAGGACATATCATAAAACAGTAAAAAGAATACCAACATACTTACAAACCAGAAGCAATTGCTTATTTCATATGATTTTGCCCAATAGACATTCCCTTAACACAATAAGCAGCAACATCATCATGCATCATAAGAAATTTGGGAATGTACTACTGGATGTGTCAAGGGGGCGGTTATAATTATCCACAATTAACTCCACATTTTACGATTAAAAAGTGATATGTGAATTTTTTAGTGTTGTTGTTTGAAACAACAAGCATTTTGTCGTTTCAGTCGAAAGAAATATTTCTATAGTTTGATTTATCTTGTTTTATTTTGGGACAACATAAGCTCAATAACTAATTTCTTAGGTAGACATAGTAGTATGAAACGTCTTAAAATTGTTGTTTTTGGATTTTCAAACTGTTGTATTTGGATTTCCAAATTCTATTTTGAAAAGGAATATCTACCGAAGTTGTTACTACTTTGAGTAACGACCAGGTCGCTCTCTGTAAAATGTTTTGTGGCACTGCCCAAAATTGTGCAAGGCAGACTATCAACCAACTATGCCGCCTCTAGGATAAAACAAGTTCAGCTGCAACTTTGCGGTTAACTACTACACTGTAGAAAACCGTTCGAGATTTACACCTCCATATATGGTACAAAGACCATTCTTTTAATACTTAAACCACTTTAATATGGTACTGTTACCGCTACCACTCTGTTATGATGCTTAGACTACTCAAATATGGTGTTACCACCATTATAATTTTTAACTTCTCTAACTATGATACTAGGACCACTCAAATATGGTTTTACACCATTCTAAGATTTAACTTCTTCAATGGAAGAAAATATTATAAAGGACTCTTAAGATTATTCATAATTATGGAGGGACATTTATTCTTGATAAAAGGAACTATGTTTTTAAGATCATTCTTAATTCCGAAAGGACATTATACCGAAAAGGAGACTATGATCTTAAAAACACTCTTAATTCCGAAGGGACAGAAATAAAGAGGTGAGGAGAAGAATAGTTCGTTAACACAAGTTGGGGAAGAAGAGAGAAAGAGTTCTTGACAACTCAATAGAACTCTTTGGTGTGATTTTTGAACTATGTGAGCTCTCTTTTTATAGCGAGAGTTTATAATTAACTTGGAGAAACTTAAGAATTACGTAAACTTAAAATTAAGTAACCCACATATCAGCTCAAGAAACAAACTAATCGGATAAGTTTAAAAAGAAACAAACCCACAAAATTAGATGAAACAAACTAATGAAGGAAAGATAGGAAAAATACTAATGAAGGAAAGATAGGAAATTCAGTTGGATCCTCAATATTTATCACAACCAAAATAGTTAAAATTATGTGAAGTGATATCCATGAATAAAAAATAATAATTACTATTATTTTCATCATTATTAGGTATTTAAAATTAAATACCACTATTTAAATAATGTGTGTTCTATTTTATGTGAGACCCCACACTCTATTTTTTCAATTCACACAACATTAGATTAAATTTTAATTATTTAATATTTAAGCTTCCAACCTTTCAATTTCTTTCCAACTCCATAACAATGTTCCAACAGTTTGTCTCTTCCTGTGTTTCAAGGGGGGTCGTACGTGTGCATTTGGTATTGTGACTTCGTTTGTATGTATGGAAGCGTGATGTGATCAGGCAGAATTTTACGGTCCAAATTGAGGTTAAATAAGAGGCGCGGCATTAGAGTGTTAGTCTTGGTGATCATATTAGAGTGTTAGGGAGATACTATATATTTATTCATCTAACTTTTTTCATTTTATTTTTAATTTTTAAATATGTAGTTTTACAAATTATAATTATTTGTACATCATTGAATCAATATTGTGATTATCATGATCATAATTTTCTCGTGTGACGCACGGGTATACACACTAGTTTTGTTATAAGCAAAGAGTTTTCGAATAACTACTCAATAACATTATCCATTTGAAGAACCATCTCAAAGCCTATTATCAAGCTTCTCAAGGACTTAATTGACGTGATGACACTTCTTCAACAGCGGCTCTCTCATTATCTCATATATAAGGACTTGAGCATTTGAAGAAACATAAGAAGAATTATATCATTTTACAAGTTCTCTTACTCTATCAAATTATATAGCGCACAAACACTTAGATATTCTTACAAAATTTCAATCTTGAAATTTCTGAAGTATTCATAAGTCATTTGCGCTTTAAACTTCTTACAACTTTGATTGTATATCAAGTGTAAAAGCAATCTCTTTTATTTGATTAAACTTAGATTGTAGAAGTCTCTTACTTGTGTGTTTGAGCAAAGGAAGTCTCGTACTTATGTGTTTGAGCAAATTGTAATCTAGTGAGATTATTGTGAAAAATCCCTTGGAAGTGCAAGAAGACTGAACTAACCTTGGATTGTGAGTAGGACCAGAATAATTTGTTTGTGTCGACTCTCTCTCTCTCTATATATAAGTTGATTTGACTGCATACTCTGTTTCAGACTATGATACAACTCTGCTTCTAATCAGACTCTAAACTGTTTTGATAAACACTTAGAAAAAAGTTTTTGAAAAAAGCCAACGCAATCCAACCTCCTCCCCTTCTTGTATTTTTCTCACCTTCAAAATAATCATTGAAACTCACATAAAATTGAAGAGATCAAGATTCGAACCCCAATCACAACGTTCAAATTAGTATCTTCGATATTATTTTTTTATCACATGACCTAGGGCTGGACCCAGCACAAATCTTTTAAACTGCTACAAATTATTGAATGTTCTCATCATGAGAAGGATCACTAAGAAATTATTCTTGCCATGTATACACTTACGACAAAATTTGTTAAGTGCAGATTTAAATTTTAAAATTGTCAAATTCAATGTCTCCTTTCTTGCAAATTCAATTTTAAAATTATTTTGCATCAAGCATAATAATTTCTTTTTTTTTAAAGATCAAGCACAATAATTTCATGTGGCTTTATAATATTAGTACTAATAGAATTTCTTTAAAATTGTAAATCAATTCAAAGTTGATCCAGACTAAATTGCATTTAATTGATTCAGTAGTACTGTTAAAAAAGTCATCAAAATTAAACCATACCATATGTGATTTAATATTTTAGTTCCGATGATTTTAATCCTTAAAATCGACCCAAACCACATTGTAAACCCCCTCCCTATATACCAGACATCCTATATCTTATTCTGAGCTTTGGAGTGTGATTACACCTATCTTGTTTGATGTAGCTGCCATCACAAGTGTTCAATTGGTAAGGCAAGATGTTTATGCTTTGTATTCAAGTTAATATCCAAACTTGGTATATAAACTTGGTATATAAAATTCTATGGTTTAAATGTATTTTTTAGTCTCCTTATTTTCAAAAATGAAGTTTTGGCTCATATATTTCAATTTTTCAAAATTTATGTCTCACATCTCATTTTCGAGTCAAATTTTATGATGTATCTTATTCATTTAGAACGTGATAGTACTTATTAGGTCACACTAAAATATTCATATATGTAAAAATATGTCTAATAATGGGACCAAAGTACATTTAGGCCAATTTTCATATAGCAAAATTATTCAACAAATACTTTATGTGGCTCAACTATCCTCAGTTAGGAACCTTGCTTGGGTTTTTCTTTCTTCTTGTCCTACCTCTACATGTCTATCTCAACCTATTAAGATAGATTGATTCCACATTGGTGAAGACATCAAAACAGTGAAAGGGTCCTAGCTAACTAGCGTCGGTTAACTCGCTACGGACTTATACCTTTGATAGTGAGATTGTCTTTGTTGCATAAATTGTTTTTCCAATAAAAACTGTTATTACCGAAATCAAAAATTAAATTATTGCTAATAATTTTATAAATCGCGTAATATTTGTTTTAAGCCTTAATAGATACTCGTCCATCCTCTAATCTTAACATTGATGGTGTCTAATCCGTGGATGATACTTGTAAAAGAAAAGCGTTCTCTTATTGTATACATCTCTTATTCCAAATGTTTTAAGTTTATCAAACCAGAAAATTAAATCAAAAATTGTTACCAACTGAGTTTAAACTTAATTTATAAATTGAAGCGCAATAAACATCCAAATGTATGGAATTCATTAAACCAAATAATTAAATACAAAAGTACTTAACTCAGCAACATAAAATGTTGGAAAAGCAACATAAAAGTAGTTAAAAATTAAATAAAAATGTTATGAAAAGCAAGATTGCATCATGCACTAAAATACGACCCGCCAAATTTGGTCTTCAGTAGTAATCGTTTACTCTCCCTAACACAAATAAAAATACCACCTATCCTATCATCAAAGCAGAGCAGAGCAAAATAACAAATGCCAAACTTAATTACAAGCAAAAGCTAGGGGGAATCAAATGTCAGCCATCCGCACCAACTTGATATAAAGTATCCGATCGTCCCTCCCGGTGTTGCTCTCCAACAATGCACTCTGTACAAGCTCCTGATTTACAGAGAATATTAGATTAGAATGGTCATAGTGAACACGAGACAGGAAAATAAAATAAACTTCAAACAAACTTCAGCAATTTTCTCACCTTCACATCCCTATGAGAAAGGAACATCCCCAGATTGTGGATTATTATCCTCATATCTTCAACCTGGAAAGAAACATAATTGTCATCTTTCTTGAAGGAAAGAAAATAAAAAATAATAAAAAATAAAAGAACGAGGTAGTTACCCTAATGTAGCCAACACGATTCCGATCAAAAAATCGAAAAGCCTGTAATTAAAAATAAATCAAAGCATTATTTCATTGAAACTAAATTATGACAAAGTAGATGACCAAATAGAAGCATTATAAGTTTATAACTAAACGAGAAACATAGTATAGAAGAAAAAACAAAGTACCTTCAACAATTCTTTGTCTACAACAGCCTCCTTAACAGCATGGGTTTCTTTCTTAACTGTATCAACCTTGCTTTCCTTTTCTTTATTGAGCTGAACATCATCCTTTGATTCTTTCACCTCTTCTTTAACCTTTATTTCCCCTTTAGAAGTTTCATCTGCTGCTTTTCCGTGGCCGGAAGCATTTTCAGATTCATTATTTGCATCAGCTTGTTCAGCATTTTTATAATTGGATGAGTCATGTTGGGGAGTACCATTTTCCATTTCCTCTTCTGGTTCCTCTTCGGGTTCCTCTTCTGGTTCCTCTTCAGGATCCTCTTCTGGATCTTCATCATCTGATGCATTTTCCATCTTCACATCGTCGTCCTCCTTATTACCAGAATTCTCAATCTCGGCAACAGTTTTCTTGTTATCTGCTTGGGTTGGATTTGATGCATCCACATCAGTTTCACTCTTAACAGACGGATCATCACCTTTTTGACGTTTAGCAGGTGACTTGTTTGCACTATCCTTGTCAAGTCCATCTTCTCGCTGCCTCTTTCGCTGAGCTCTTTTCATCACAAATTTTTCACGCAATTTCTGAAGAAAAAATGGTAAACCTAATTTAACACCTTTAGAGAATCAAGTCAAAGCATGATGTGATAAAAAGCAACCTTAACCAACCTGAAGAAAAGTCAAAATCCTACTGCCCATTTGAAACTGAAGCATTTCATAAAATGATTCAGCGAATAATGAAAGCTGCAAAAATAACAACCAGAATCACGGATTCTGAATCAGCAACAATCACATGGAGAAGCAACAGTCCAATACACAAATAATGGGGGAAAATGCTGCATTGAAAAATAATTAAATAAATAACAATGTAAACAGACCTCAAGTGTTGATTCATCAACGTCTTTGTCAGTATAATCCAACAATGAATCCAGAGACAGTGACAACGACCGTAGCTGTACAAGAATAGACATTAGACTTTAAGTGTACATAAGATAGTATATGTATGTTTCTAGAGTTAAGCTAAAAGTACGTACTTTAGAATCTTTTGTTGATTTTGTTTGAAGAATAAATCCAGGGTGCCGAGGAGGTTCATCGGACTTCTTCTTCTCTTTCACTTCTTTACTAGATTTGCTTTTCGGTTCATCTTTTCCATCTTTCTCTTTTGTTACTTTCTCATCTTTCGATTTTTCCCCAACTTTCAGTTTCCCCTTGACAATTTGAGTATCTTTCTCAGAGGTTTTCTTCATATCTATCTTGGATCCACTTTTTTCTCCAGTTCCGTTTCCATCCTTCTTGTCATCGTTGTCAGACTTCATTTCATTTTTATTGGAGTCACCTGCACCTTCTTGCTTTTCAGAGGTAGGCACCTTTAACTTTTTTTTAGGAACTACCTTCACAATTTTCTTTGCTACTGAAACAATTTTTGTATCTGCATTAGTAGCCTGCTTGTCAGTGCTCTGAGTGTCATCATTTGCAGGAGCGGCAACAGCATTTTCGTCATCAGTTTTATTAGTGCTCTTTGCGACTTTTTTATTGGAATCGGTTGCATCATCTTGCACCCCAGAGGTTGGTGTTTTTAATTTCCTCTTGGTTACTAGCTTTGCAGGTTTCTTGCCCTCGGTCACTGTTGCGTCTCCATCAGCAGTCTGCTTGCCAGAGCTGTCGGTACCATCCTGTGCCTGAACAGCCACATCATTCCCTTCATTTACTACAGTTGCATCATCTTGCACCCCAGAGGTATGTGTTTTCAACTTTCTCTTGGTTACTACCTTTGCAGGTTTCTTGCCCTCAGTCACTATGGTGTCTGCTTCGGCAGTCTGCTTGCCAGTGCTGTCGGTACCAGCCTGTGCCTGAGATGCCACAATATTCCCTTCGTTTACTACAGATTTAGATGCCTCACCAACCACCTTCTTTTTAGGTACCCGCTTGATAATTTTCCTTGTTTTTATTGTTTTCACGGTAGCATCATTGGTACCTGTATTATCTTCAATACTGTTTATTTCCTTACCATTTTTCCCTTCACCATCAGCTTTCCCAACAGGAATATCCTCTGCAACTATGTCCTTCCCAGAAGTTTGAATCCCAGTAGGATCCACAGAAGACTTGACCTCCTCAACAGGAACCTCTGACGTGGCCACTTTATCTGCAACATCCTTCTCACCTGGTTTGTCAGTTTCTCTCTTGGCACTATCGTTTGTCTTATTGACAACTTTTTTCACAATCTTCTTTATAATTTTCTTCTTCACAGACTTTGCACTTCCTGTTGATTGACCAGGGGTAGTTTCCCCTGGCTTTTTCTCTGCACTCTTTGCTTCAACTGTCCCCGAGGCATCAATTTTAGCAATTGTATTGTTACTCACTCCAGCTTTTTTTTCCTTTCCTTCCTTAACAGTATTATCTTTCTCCTTTTTCTTAGCATTTGACTTTCCAGATGCAGGAGAATCCTTCTTACCTAATTTATCTAAATTATTGAAAAAGAAAAATAATCACAACTAGAGATAAGGACAATTCAAGTGAGAAAAAAATGGTACCAAACCATGCACATGAGAGTGGAGAGCTATCAAAGGCATGCATGAAAGATACAAATATACATGACTGGGGTAAGAAAATGATACAATGTCATGTACAGGAGGTGTTAGTCTACTGACCATTTGATTCCTTGATAGCCCTTGCTTTCTGAAATATTATCAAAACAATAATTAAAAAAGATAATAGTAGAGCAAATATGGAAACAGATAACGTGTTTTGAAATGCAATCCATCCAGAAAAATAAAGGTATTAAATTAAAATAATAAATAAAACCAGACCTCTTTCTTTAATGCAATTTGACGTTCTTTTTCAGCCACTGCTTTCTTGTGGGCAAGCCACTGATCCCGCCATTCATTTAATGAAGGGAGGCAGTCAGACAAATCGGGAACATAAAGTACAGTAATTTCCTTGTGGCTAAAGAAACCATCTTTACCGATTCTATCATAATGTATCTGGAAAACATAACACCTTTTAGCAACTAAATTTTTTATGTTAAGTGAGATATTCTGTGACTAAAAGATATAACCATATCTTGAATGAATGAAATATTCCCAAAAGAAACAAACAGGCAACAAATGTTAAAAAAATTATTAAACCAAGCAAATGTAAAAAGCTCATTAAGACATGAAGATATATACACTCTTAAGCCACTGATCACACCATTCATCCAATGAAGGGAGACAGTCAGACATATTGGGAACATAAAGTACAGTAATTTCCTTGTGGCTAAAAAAACCATCTTTACCAATTCTATCATAATGTATCTGGAATCTGGAAAATAACAGCTTAGCTTTTGGTAACTAGCTTCTTATGTTAAATGAGATATTTTATGACCAAAAAAGATAAACCATAATCTCGACTGAAGGAAACGTTACCAAAAGAAACAAACAACCAACTGATGTTACAAGAATTATTAAACCAAGCAAATATAAAAAGCTCATCACTCTTAAGACATGAATACATACATACATATATATACACACACACACACACACACCACAACAGTATAGGTGAACACTTTAAAGAAAAAACTTTAAATAATAGTCATTGACATGCTTCTATTAGGGGGGTGTAAACATAAAAAAGAACGTTACAGAAAAACTAAGCTAAATACCAGTAAATACCAATAGTCAACAAAAAAAAACTGGTACCTCAAGGAACCGGTTCCAGTGTTGACACTTCTGCAAATCAAGCTGAATAATATCCTTTGTGTATCTGTAACAATAGGAAAAATATCCATTACTCAATAAGGGAAAGCATAAATTTTCACACCAATAATCGTCTCATGATATTGTATATACCTAAGGGCTGTTTTGATCAAAGAGTTATCATCGTTAGATGGATCACCCCCATCAGCAGGTTCCCATGGACCACCAACTGCCATGAAAGAATGGTCCTTCTTAAGGATTGCAAATCTAAGGATATTGCAAACATGAGGAATTCGGTCATCCAAAAGTTTATCAGCTGACAGTTCCTCCAATGCACCCCTACTAAACCCATTCATCAAAATTACCTGAAACAAGGCAAAAAAAACCACTTATTAACAGTAGAAACACCAAATCTCTCAAGAATTAAACATTAAAATATCAATATCAAACAGCAAACCAAATATATGACGGCATATACCCATAAATTGAATAATATCCATAATTATGAACTTGGTAGCGGCACAGAGCAATCAGCCCAATCAGGAAGATAGCAGTAACATGGTGGCCAGTAAACAAAAGACTACGAATATTATAAAAGTATAAATGCTAAAAATAATTGCCCAAACCAAAAGGCCAAATAGCAAAATTGGAAAAGGAAAGTGGGCAATGCTGGAAATAGAACCCTGACTAGGAATTAGCAGCAACAGATAATAGCTTTCTCTTGCCATTCAAAGAAAAAGATAATAATTGTCTCAGGAATTAGGACCCATCAACATGCTCAAATTTAGAGGGAACAAAATAAATAGAGCTAGACCAATTTTTTGCATCAAAACATTCAAATATTAGGGGGGAAAAACATTTGGAGCAAAAGACCTGAGAATAGAGACTGGGATAGCAGGAAAAACAATGGGTTTAGCCAGAATACACCTCAGAATTTAGAGGTCTCTTGGCAATCATCACTTCTAAAGAATAATTATTTATATGTCTCTTGTGACAACTAACAATAGAATTCAAAATCTACAGATCCTATTTATGGTATTAAATCAAATTAATAATAAGAATAAACTATGCAGATAAAAAAAATCTACAAACCATATTTTTGGTATTAAATTAAATTAATAATAAGAATAAACTACGCAGATAAAAAAAAATTACATATGGCACAAAAATAATGAAGTCAAGTAATACAATTTAGCGCAATTAAATGCATTTTATCATATAAAATAAAGAGAAAAGTGAAGTTTATAAACTTAGACGTTAAACCTACTTTGGCATTCCAAACTGTATTTCCTTGTTCAGTGCCTGTAGGTTGTCCCACCAAAAGCTTGCTGGACGAGTCTCTAGCACTTTCTTCTTCAACAAAATCATGCTCAAAACTGCTCAAAACCATATACATTCTACAATTAATTTCTCAAATGCAATAACATCATGACCCCCTTATGGTAGGGAATGCAAAAACAATTAGGAACATATTCTACACAATTAAGAATACAGTTTTTTCTTTAAAAACAATGTAGACAATTTTGTGACTATTAGGAAAACAATATGGTGCAACCAAAAATTGCAGAAATGTTCCCACCACCAATCAACTAAATGTCAAAAGACATACCACCCAAATGCTAGTTTGCCAAATATTACAAAAACAGACAAATAAATTCTCAAACTTTTGAACAAGGAGAAGAGAAAAATATTAAAGCGATTGAGACATGAAGAGAGGTACCTGACAGGAGTATGTAAAGAGAGTTTAAGGTTTTCCTTCGGCCAGCTCACAACAGCCTAAAGCATTTGAAGAAAATAATATCAAATCAAAATTGAGCCCTTACCATAAAGGAAGCAAATTGCGTTTGGATAATCTCCCCAATAATAACAATTACCGGACAAGCAAACAGTATCAGTGTGTACCTTGGAGAATTCAGGAGAGATGAAGAGCCGCGGGTATCGCTTGTCTATTGAGAGGTAATCCCTCTCAATATTTACCAAACAAGAAGGATAAACCTGTTTGTGTAGTTAAGACAATGTAAACTCAATTAGTAGAATTAATACAACTTGAAAAATCATGCAACAGTATATAATAGACTAATAAAATTAAAACATAAATGTGTCTACGTACAATCAATAAGGATAGAAATACTCTTAAAAACACAGACACTCTTTTAACAAGATTTGAGAGAAGAGTGCAAAGAACTGCCAAGAAGTAATTGAAAGACATCCCAAAACAAGAAGCTAGGTCCAAATATGAAGAAGAAAGAGAGGGAAAAAAATGCAAAGAAGCACCGAAGAACTGCAAAAAGAACATGTGGCTGTGGAGAAAAGTAACAGAAATGAACAATTAAAACCCAACAGCAAACAAGACTTCTGAGGATTTACAATCAACAAGGACTTTGAAGAGAAAAGCAAACAAAAAGAACTGAAATGCCCCAGGATCATTGAATCAAATTATGTGGGTAATTAGAGATCAAGAGTGAACTTCTCAATAAACACGGTCCCCGTGACTTTAAATAGTAAAAGGTTCAAATCCAAAACTATTAGCTAAAACAGGAAATACTAACTCTGGTTATTATTATTTTTATTATTATTAGGGAATTATCCAAGGATCTCCAGAGGAAAAAAAAGCAGCAACACAACAGCCTCCTTGAAGAGGAATATTCTCATAATTATGGAACAGCTGAGTTCTCATTTCTTTTTACCTTGCAGACATATTCTCTCCGTTTTTCTTTAACAGGTGAACGGTGCCTTCAGTATAACAGAACATTAAGTTAGTTACAAAACGCTGCAAGATATACAAGCAGCTAGTTATTGAGAACCAGAGCAGGACGCAGAAATAGAAAATCATTAAGATCCACCTATGTAAAGCGCCACGATGTGGGGAGTCCCGTCGTGAAGATTTCCCCTCCTTTGTCAAAGACGACCCACGAGGATCCTTTGAAGTGCTGCGAGGATCCTTTGAAGTGCTGCGAGGATCCTTAGAGGATCTCACTGGAGTTCGTTCAAGCCTAACTTCAAGTGCTCGTTTGCGTTCTCGCTCCCTCTCCTTTTCACGCCGCTCCAAGCGCTCCTTTTCACGTTCCTTTTCTCGATCTCGCTCCCGCTCTCGCAATCGTTCTTTGTCCCTTTCTCTATCCCTATCTTTATCACGCAAGCGGTCTCGACGTCGTTCTTCTTCCCTTAGTTCAAATTCTCGAAGATAACTAGCCCGGTCATCCTTCCGATCATGTGACAAAAGACTTCCAGGGTAATCCAAATCCATAGCATTTCCATGAATAGCTTTTCCGCTGGCATAGTCCCTACCGGGTGGGAGGCTCACTCCATAACCAGGATTTGACGCATTCTGGGAATACAAGAGTTCATCCACATTTCGCCTCGGTGCTGCTCCTAATATTGATGGTGCATGCTGTCCACTATATGAAGTAGCACTTAGCATTGATGAAGCATGAGGATCAGAATCGATCCTTCCTCCATAAGACATGAGATCTTGGGTTGGGTGACGACTTGCAGCCGCCCTAGCTGCCAGATAATCAGTTTGTCTGCCAGAAACGTGTTGCTTCTTAGTGTAGGTAGAAATATTTTTAACCATTTAACACAGCTAGGCACTGTTGAACAGCTTCTGCCCAGTTTCATCAAAAACTTAAAAGATAAAACAACTGCTTTACATATAGACTTCAGAATAGAAAAAATGTACCATATTCAATAAGCAAAATTATATTATTTTCAAGTGATCATGAGGCAGCATTAGGCAAACATCATGCAAAAAATTCAAGAGATAAAATTCAAGAAATAAAATACCTGGTAGCCCCGTCAAGTGAAGCAGCAGCTTGAAGAGACTGAGATTTCAGCAATTGCTCTTGTCGTAGCAAAGTTGCCTGGTCAATGAGATCATAAATATCTGATTGCTGAATAATATTATAACGAGTGCAATATGATTACAATAAAAAAGCATGCAGGAAACCTATAGTCCTGGGAGTAATCTGTATATTTCTAACACAGATTCTAGAGAAACAAATAAACCAACCAACATATTTTCTGGGCGTAAACACACACCTGATGTTGATGACTATATCCACCAGCATCGGTAGCATAGCGGCTAGCTGGATCACTTGCTAAATCCCTACCAGTGTAACCACTCTGCCGTTCACCATATTGCCTTCTATCTAGTCCAGAATAATCCAAACTCTTGTCACCATACAATTGATCAGATTTGTGGCCATACCCATGAGTTGAGGATGACAAATAATCACTAGAAGCAAACTTGGGTGAATCTGATACACCCAAAGAGTAGCTTCCACGAGCATCTAAAGCTGATGATGAACCAGCTCCCTTGGCCGTCAAAGAAGGAGCCTGTTACATAAACAAAAATAAGAAAATATAATTAATTTTCCACATTCAACACGGCAAAAATTATAATCAATTTTCCACATTAAAAGCATCGAAAGATTTATATAAAATGCTAACCTGCGGTGCGGTGCTCAACGCAGCTGAACCATAAACAGAACTATATTGTCCTCCATACTGAGCAACAGAAGCATGAGCCCTACTATAACTACCAACATCAGCATCCTGAGAACTACCTAATATACCCGAATGCCTCGAAGCTGTGGAATGCTGAGCAGCATCATGTCCTCCAGCAGAAGCTCCAGAATAATTAGCACTCAACTACAATCACAATATCCAAAATCAACCTCATAATCTACCAAATTATATATAAAAATCCAATTTTTACACATCAAAATTTATTTACAAAACAAAAAAAATGTGTCTTTTAATTCAAAAAAAATATACAATTCATGAAAAATACAAAACCCTTACATTTTGGCCATATGCAGATTGACCTGTGTACGATTGGCCATAATTGCCACTCCCTCTAGAAGAATACATGTTGATTTCTCAAGAGCAACCAATCCTGAAATCAAGAACAATTGATCAAATCATTCGTTAGAATCACAACAAAAAAATCAAATTGGGGGTTTTTTTATTTAACTTTTCCATGAATATTTTTTTGTCGTGATTTTGATTTTTTGTACTCACCGATTGAAGAACAATGGATTGGGAATTTGTGGGGAAATTCGGCAGAGGAGAAATTGATGAAATTGAATTGGGGGGAAAAGGGGGAGAAGAAACCCTAGAAAGAGTAGAGAAGAGAGTGAAACTGAAACCTTTGTGTGTGCGTGCGTTATCTCGTCGATTTCAAAGTCAAGAAAAAAAAAACCAAGTCTCAGAATGACGCAAGAGACACGAGGATTTTCACGCGGGTAATCGGGTTCCGGGTATGGGCCTCAGCCCAAATAAGCAGAAAATTACTCTTATCCCATACATTGTTGTTCATTCCCACCTTAAACTCCTTAAAAAGACTGTTAACTCGCGTTCGGTACCATCAACGTGAGTTAAGTCACGTTTGGTGTCCAACGTCATGTTTTCTTCTTTTGCATTAGCTTATATAGCTCCTTTTCTGTCCCCTCTACTAAGGTCCCGTTTGGTTTGAGCTTATTTTAAGCTTATGAAAAATAGCTTATGTAAATAAACAAGCTTTTATTTTAATTTATAAGCTCTCATTAGCGAAAATCGTATCTTCATAAACTGTTTTTTCATAAACAACCTTAAAAACTTATTTATTTGCATAAGTTGTTTTATATAAGCTCTAAAATAAGCTAATCCAAACGGGCCCTAAGTTAATCATGTCATCTCCTATTGTTTTCCTTCAATCACGTTATTCCTTCATGTACATGTGTCATATGATTTGTTGTTGTGGGGTCACATAAACAAAATGGGCAATACATTGACCAATGAAAATGCATTTTGGTTATGTATAACAATTGAGAAAGAAGTCTCATGTTACTTTTGTGTTGGACTTTTATGTTGGATAAAATGAAATACCCCTCCATTATGCAATGTGAGTTAACTCGCGTTGGATATTAAACGTGACTTAACTCACGTTGATGGTACCGAAAGTGAGTTAACTTATTTATGGGTTACTTTGGGCAGTTTGACGAGGGAGTGAGCAAATTTGATTGGGAGAAGAGCAATTTTCAAATAAGCATATCAAGGTATCTCATTCAAAATTACAAATTAGGGAAATTCTTTTCATTCATCACTTCTCACTCTCACTCTCAATTTCAAGTGTCCTCCAATGAAATTTTTATTTAGTTAAATGTTTAACATGTTTTTTTGTATTTTGTATTGATTGGTACATGTCGATGTTGATGCAAGCTTGGATATTACAAAAATTGAAGGGAGTCAGATTCATATATTATTGGAATGCTTACAAGGAGGATTGGCAACCTCGTGTTATGATGTTTTCTCCAACGAATGGTCTACATGTCACAAATCCTTACAAAGCGCACATAGATAGCATCCTAGCTATTGATTACGTCTTCTACATGTACAAGGTGCACCCCCAACCCACCCATTCCAACACATAGTGACTAGTCAGGTTGGCTCGTATACAAATCTCGCATGGTCCTTTTCTGTTGTAGTGTGTGTTGCGCCAGTTTGGATACGTGTAACACCCTCAATCTCCAATACACATTTAAATAATAATTCAACAGATTTCATGTAAGTTCAAGGTGTTACTTAATCATTTAATCCAAAACAATCATCAATCATAATGAACATAAACAGTCACAGCGGAATAACATTTCAAATACTCAAATTCATCATCCTTGAGAACTCAAAGGTTCCTAAAAAACATAAATCCAATGACAAAATAAAATAAATTCCCGACACCTAATTAAAGCATGACAACTAAGATTCCAAAAGCATAAGCAAACAGGAGGATAAGCATCACATCATCCTCGGGAACTCACGCCGATCAAGCGTCCTCAACTTGCACATCTACACCACAAGGATGCAGGCGACCAAAAAGTCACTGGAGGGTAAGATATACATTCAACATAAAGAGGATGTGAATTCAAGCATAATCTTTAGGATTCAAGTATAAATACACATATTCACATTTCATCTTATTTAACTCAACAAGAACAAATACAACAATACACACATTAACATCATGGGATATATCAAGTATTCACAACATCATTTTATCACAAGTAGAATATGTATAACATTCACACTTCATTGCCATCAACAAAACACCAATCATCACAAAACACACAGTCATGTATACATCTTCACATATGTTCACATAATCAAATACACGACTCCGACATAGATTCAAATGCATGCAATGTTCTAGTTTGACTTAAACGCGTGTGTGATGGGTAAAACCGCAAGTGTACGGTTCTACCTAAGTAGTAAAAAGAGAGTATCGTTCTAACAGGGAGTTGTTCAATTTAATTAACTTTTAGAAGATGATAAGAAGAAAGTTCAATTGTAAAGATTGGGTTTTTAAAAGAAAAATAAAAAGTGCCTTGGGATTATTGGTTCATCATAATAACAAACCTTTCACAAACAAACCCTAAACCTAACTTTATATTCGACCTACTTTCTAAAGACAAGTTTCTCTTAAGCGTATCAAAGCTTATTTCGAAGTCAGTGAATGTGTTCCTCTAGCAACCCCGCCTATTCTCATGGTTGATTGCTATTAGAATCCTTGAAGAACGAAACTTTATATGTCTCAAGGTTTGCTAGACTATTCTCATGTTTCGCAACCCTTGTCTAATTTCACTTGTTCCAATATCAAAGTTCCACTGTCGCTTTATGAATTGATATTTGAGATGATGAATTAACAAATACCAACCTTCCGTTGTTGCTTTATGAGTTTGGTATTTGTTAATTCATTATAAAAACGGTGAATTAGATTAGAAAGTAGATTTATATAAAATTAGGGTTTATGGCTTGGTTTGATTAGGATTATGTCATTAGACTTATCCAACAATCCCAAGACAAGAAGAGTTTACTCACTGATGTTCCTTGTAGACATAGAAGAGAAGAAGAAGAAGAAGAACATAAAATAAACGTGAACTTTTATTCAAAGAAACAATTGTCACTTATTATTTACAAGAACAAAAGATGAATTGTTGTGATAGCTAGCTACTCTATTTATAGTTTACAATGACTTAAGCCCTAAGAAATACAACACTAGAATGTTCCACAAGAAACCACGGGCTTTTAGGTCAGAAGTAAACGAATAAGTATCTTGTCCGGGGAGCAGAAAAGCAGCAAAAGGTGTTCTGGGAGGTGGCACGGCCGTGCCAAGCTTCTGACTTGGGGGACGTCATATTTTTGTACCGAATCTTCGTATTTTCATCCCGAATCAGCTTCAAACCCCTTTCTTTTGCTCTAAGACTTAATCTTTAGAATATTTGTTCCTGAAATATAATAATTTGCAATTGAAGTAAAATAATTATAAAAAGGAAATAATATTAAATAAAACGAAATCAAATCTAAATAAAACGGACTCAAATAATATATTAAAAACACTAATTTATTGACTCATCAGTGCAAAATCGCTCAATTAAAAGGATAGGTGCAAATTCTCACAATTGACAAAAGATAGGGGCCAAAAGTGCAATTAAGTCTTTTTAATTAAATAAATTTCTAAAACATTCTGGGGAAATCTAAATTTTTACCAAATACATGGGTATGAATATTATTCCTGAAAATAATATTTTCGAGAAAATCATTATAAGAAATGTCATTTCTTACCTCGAAACAAACACACCCCTAGTGTTAAGGAACTCAAGGTGTTCAAACTTCTCTCATAAATGATATTTTTACAACCATTTTTGAACAAATTTCTATCTCATTGTTATCTTACTCTTTTTATATTGATTTTGATGAATAAAAGAAGGGTTAAATATGATTTTGATCCCTATAAATATGTCATTTTTTTGTTTTAGTCCCTCTAAAAAATGTCTTCAATTTTTAGTCCCTAAAAATTTTTCAATCTTCACTTTTGGTCCCTCATTTAAACTAAACTCATATGTAGAATTGATATTTTTGAATAAACTTTTGCAGAAAAATTCATAATATTATAAGAATCTCTCCAAAAAAAAAAATTAGAATTTTTTAACAAAACATGAATTAAATATAAATTTTTATATTTTTGACGGTTAAAAATTCATAATTAATTTATGTTTTCTTAGAAAATTCTATTTTTTTACAATATTTTACACATATTTGCACAATTTCATTAAAAAATACAAAAATCAACTTAAAAATAAGGACCAAAAGTAATGATTAAAAATTTTATAAGGACTAAAAGTTAATGAGAAATTTTAAAAGGACAAAAACGAAAAGTTTGTGCGTGATCAAATAAATATTTTTTAAAAAAATGTAATATTGTACCAAAATAACAATGATAAATCACCCGAGATTGGTATGTTTGTTTGCAACTTTGGAAGCTTAGATAGACAGAAGTAGAAGAAAGATGAAAGGGATGCTCACGCTTCACCTATGGAATCCACCACCACGCTTCCACACTCCCTCTCTTCCATCTCTCTCTACCAAACTCCCTCTCTCAATCTCCGCCACCTCCACTTCCTCCCCCGAACTCCTCACAGCAAAAGAACGCAGACGCTTACGCAACGAACGTAGAGAGAGCAACACAACAAACTGGAAGGAAGAAGTTGAAAATAAACTCATTCAGAAAACCAAAAAGGTGAAAAAATCATGGAAGGATGAACTCAACCTTGATAATCTCATGAAGTTAGGTCCTCAATGGTGGGCTGTTCGTGTTTCCCGTGTTAAGGGTCAGTATACTGCTGAAGCTCTTGCTCGTTCTTTGGCTAAGTTTTTTCCTGATATCGACTTTAAGGTTTGTGTTTTTAAGGTTGTTGTTTTTGTTTTTGGTTTCAAATTGTTGTTTTTGTTTCTTAATTTTGTTATGGATAAGACATGGTCTTAGAAATCGTGGTTGTGCCTAGAACAACCCACAAAACCAGCTTGTGAGGTGATGATTGTCTCCACTTATAAACACATTGTGAACCATCTCATATCCGATATGGGACTCTTAACACCCCTCACGACCAACACAATTGGGCTTGGTTCATGGACATAAATGATGTGTGGCTTGATAGCGGAAACCTGATAGCATGAATACAGTGTTTTTTCTTAACCCTCCGGTTCTGAGGGGAATACGGTGTTTTGTCGGAAGTTAAGTAAAGTCTGGCTAATGGTTATTTTAGTCGGGAATGAAATTCGGTTCTTCGAAACAATTTGTCTTTAACGGAGCTCATTAACTATTTGAGCTCAAACACTTGGTTATCATGTGTGTGTCCGTTTAGTTTATGTCTTTGTTTGAATGAGACTTTGGATTTATGTGGATGGAGGGCTTTCGAGGCAGAGGGAAAGTATGTGTAAATATTGCGAAGTTTCATTTTTATTAGAAATAAAATAAATTAATTAGGAGATTGAGTTGAGCTTGAGTGTGAATCAATTAGGAGGTTGAGTTGAATCTAAATCATTGTTGGGTTGGGTATGACTCATAGTTTACGGATAAGTGGCCATGTCGCTAATTGGGGTGAGCGAGGGGCGAAGTGTCCGCAGTACGGCTCAAGGGTAATAATATCATAAACAAGACAGAAGTATTTAAACACAAAATATAATCGCTTGAATAATAGGCATAATTGGCCGGATTCTGTGATGAAATCCTGTGCATTCTTTGTTTGCGTTTTTCGTATCTGTTTTCTTTTGAACCAGGCTGTACATTCTAACAGTTGATGTAGTCCTTTACGCGTCAGTCAATTTGAACTCTAAAATTAAAGAAATTTTAAAATGATCATTGAAATTTTCGATCATATTAATCATTTTGGATACGTCAATTTAGTCTTAAATTAGTTCAGATGGACTAATGTGATTGAAATTTTTCAATTCTAGGAATCATTTTATAATTTCGTTAAATTGAGAGACGAAATTGCTTGATCATTAATTTCATGGACTGAAGGTGATTCGATCATATAGTTTGTGCTGATCGTGTTTTACTTAACTCCAGACCAAACTGTGAATTAGTCATGATGGTTCATTTGCCCTAAATGTTGCGGGGTTATAGACTAAAATATATTACAGAAATTCATTTAAAATAAATATTTTACCCTATCATTTTTTGGTTTAAAATTCTCCATCCAAACATATTGATTGGTGCTTGTAGCTAACAACCCTACCAGCTGAGGAGATAAGAAAGCGAAGTAATATGATGAGCAATTAAGAAATGATGTTTCATATGATGTTTGGTTGTTTATTTATTGATCCGTGGTAGTGTTTGGTTTTAGGTATATGCTCCAGCTATCCATGAGAAAAAGAGATTGAAGAGTGGTTCCATCTCTGTAAAATCAAAGCCTCTGTTCCCGGGTTGTATTTTTTTGAGATGCGAACTGAACAAACCATTACATGACTACATAAAAGAGTATGAGGCTGTTGGTGGCTTTATTGGATCCACGGTTGGAAATACGTAAGCATCTTCTGCTTGTGTTTAATGCATTCTAATGTTTGGAAGTTACATCTTTTGCAACATATAATTATAGAAAAAAATTAGATAAAGTTCACTATACCATGTTTATTAAGTCCTCTAACAAAACAATGAATTGTGAATAGTTTCAAAATTCCGTAACATACTTGAAGTCGTGTCTAGGAGGCTATGAAGCACATACACGACACCGTGTCACCTACACAGACACTGATAATAATTCAAAACATCGAATGTAATTACATGTGTAAGTGTCGTGCCAGTGTCCGACTATGACATGTATCGGAAAATAGACACACCTTTAATCGCAAGTGTTGGTGCTATATAGCTGGATGTCATTAGTTTTTACTGCTTTCTATTCATTCATAATAAGAAGTATTAATATGCCATTATTTGATTTGAGAACTTGATGACATTGATATATGGAACTTGATTCAAGTTTTGTCTTCTAGGTTTTTGTCGCCTTATTTTCTCTGAAATCTTTTTATGGATGGTTGGGTCTTAAGCAAAGCAAAATACATATACTGAGAAGTTGAATATTCTTCTTTGATTGGTTCATTAATTATTATAGATCTAACAACAGTGTACAAAACAATTCAGCGAAGCAATCATCTTAATGTAATTTCTAATTTTCCATCTTGTTTCCCTTGGTTTATCTGATAGATTAATGAATGCTTAAAGCTTTGTTTTTACGCTATACTTCATATGGTTATCAGTATCTTACTAATACTATACATGCCAATCGTGTCTCTATTTAATACTATACACGATCAGTTAAGTATATATCTATTTGGACACAAATCCCATCGCGAATCCCAATTCACTATGATTAATCCTGATTCATTCAATCAAATCACTACCTAAACTTAGTGTAATCAGCCCACTATTTTGTCAACTATGTATAACCAACCCCTTTTCTTTTGTCATTTGATATATAATTTGAATCTTGAATTATTTTGAGGTTTATATATAATATATCATATAATTTTGTTACGTGACTTGTTTTTTTACTAAAGATATATAATTTGAATCTTGAATTATTTTGAGGTTCATATATAATATATCATCTTATAATTTTGTTACGTGACTTGTTTTTTTTTACTTAAAAATGACATATTTTTATTGGCAATGTATCTTACGACTGATGCTAAGTTTCCATTCACGATTCGAAAAATAGGTACTATGATTCACGATTTGATAACCATGATACTTTGTACTGAATGGTATTCATTATAACTTAACTGATTAAGTTGTGATGAATCAAGTTTCTACTTACTAACCTTATTTTATAAGACTTTATATTGGGTGGTATGTTTTTGTATTTCGTATACTTGTAACTATTAATTTCGGATATTAAAGAACTTTTCGTCTAATGTCTCTAATGTATACTCTTTCCTGTTAAGCCTAAGTTGAACCTCTCAATTGTTTTATCATTTGCAGAAAAAAACAGATTAATAAACCAAGGCCAGTAGCTGAGGATGATATGGAAGCGATCTTCAAACAGGCAAAGGTGGAGCAAGAAAATGCTGACAAAGCATTTGAAGAAGAAGAAGAAGAAGAGAAAAAAAAGGCTGTTGTAAACTCTAGGAATACCAATAAAGAGTTAGAATCGGATGTTTCGAAAGCTATTGTTGATTCAAAGCCTAAAAGGGGCTCTAGAAAAACCTCTAACCAACTAACAGTCACAGAAGAAGCTTCATCAGCTAAAAAAAAACCTAAACTTGTAACAGGTTCTGCCGTTCGAATTATATCTGGATCATTTTTAGGGTTTGCAGGCACTCTCAAGAAGCTGAACCGCAAAACCAAAATGGTGAGCTTCCTCCTTCACTAGAATTAATTGGAATGAAGATTAAAAGCTATGAATTGACAATGTAAAACTTTTTTACATTATTATCCAATCAGATTTCACCATGATATCACTTTGTGACATTACTTCCTAAAATATAAAATATCTGCATAAACATCTATGTAGTTAGATTTGATCGGATGACTGTGTCAAAGAGTTTTGCATTGTCATATATAGTTGTATAACTCAAGATAACACAAGTTGATGTGATGAAAATTGCTCGTGTCTATGTGAAACTTAAACTGATTTTGAAAGCTTAAAATAATGTGTGATTTGATGGGTCAATGGTAGGAAATAGATCAGAAATTTGTAATATTTATTTTTATACTGAAATGATGGGTTCAGTCAAATCGGTTTGCTCCGGTTCGCCCATGAGTGAATGATGTCATTCCCAATTTAGATACACATCAGATCAAATAGACTGCTCGGACCGGCCATAGGTTCGGTTCTCGATCAGACTTGTCGGTCCTTTCCAAGTCTAATTACACTGCACAAAACACACAAATTGTATCTGTCTTTCTAATTCTCTATATTAACTCATTCAACCGTCTTTGTGCAGGCCACGGTGCATTTTACCATATTTGGGAAAGAGAACATTGTAGACCTAGATGTTAGTGAAATTGTTCCAGAGACTAACTAATGCCTTTAGGTTCTCTCCCTTCCCCTGATGGTATGTTTCACTCTGAAAATAAAACTTCGAAGAGTTGCGCACTGCATGCTCTTTCAGATTTTTCCACTTGTCGACAAGGTCCATTTTTTGAAGAAAAATTAAATGCATTTTTACCTAGTGCATACTTGTATATTATATTATTGTGTGACATGTACCGGTGCTTAAAATCTAAGATGTCTATTTACTGAGCCTAAAATTTGAAGGGGATTTGTTGCATTATGCTTTTGTTAATGAACATTTCATGACTAAATCTCTCATTCAATGTTTTTAGGAAACAGTTGCAACCACAATTGTTGCTGCAATGTTAAGGTTCTTATATGTTCCTGCAATTGTATCACAACTTGTATTCGTAAAAGGGATTCAGGGTTTTGCAACATGTTCAAATGTGTTCAATAAAAGAATTAGGATAATATGATATGATGGTTAGTTTTCTTATTCATTTTGTATTAGCTACTTAATTTTGTTTAAATTAAAATGTCAAAGTTTGGATGGTTAGTATATGTCAATCAGTTTTGGTGTTAACTTTGATACCAGATAGATATAATATTTTCTTAAACTGTTCAACGTGCACACTAAGTCACAAACTTAGGTCGGCCATAAATATTACAATTTACAACCAATATGACATGACATTGAACCTATTATGATTAACTTTGTACACATATTCAACAAAACTACTAGTTTGAATACTTGACTCAAAATCAGACAGAAAGAAACATTTTAATTAATAGTTCTACATTTGAGAAGAAAAATTGACATCAAAATTGTGATTTTTTTTTGGTGATGTCAAATATGGTGTCATTTTAAGGGGGGATCTTGAATGGTAGACCAGCAGGATGGTCTAGGATACCATTCATTTCACCAATCATACCAAATTTGATTGAATCGTGAATTCAGATTATTCAATACACCATAATTAATTCATATGTAATTATTGAAAATAATGCTGGAATAAACAAAATCATAGGCTATAATTCAAACCCCACATGTTGTTGGTCATTGCTTCCATACGTGTGATGTGTGGTGGAGAGCACCATCCTGTTTGGTTGATACTTTATCCTAGATTAGATTTTATTTTTGAGAGCTAATTTTGATTTTTATTAGTATAAAATATGCAATTAATTTATTATTTTATAAGTATTAGTGTGGCTTGTTAAAATCAAATTCTTTAGTACTACCTCTAATCTCTAATACTAGAGGAGAAAAACAAAAATCACAAAGACGAATTTATTTATATAAACTTTTAAGTATATAAACTTTTCTCAAGTCTATATAAATAACTTCTTTTTCGCAGTTAAAGTAGATGAAAACATAACAATTTTCATAGAATTGGATGGTCAACGGCATAGTTAATGATTGTATAGAGAATAGCAAAAACATAATTTTACATTCTCTATATGACAATTATAACTTGGAGTCAAATATGATCTTCATTGTTAATCCTCTATGATTTAGAGCTAGCATCCTAGAAGGTTTTATGTTACATCAAAACACAAACTCATTTTTTTAATGTAGTGGCAAATCCTCTATGATTAATTCTTTGGCACCTTGACTGTACTAAAGTTTACCCTCGATTGGAAAGGCATAAAGAATATTCGTTCATTTGAGTGAGAAAAAAAATCTATATAACAAGAGGACTATATAAGACATAAGTGTGTCTATATAACAAGATGTTAAAACAACTTAGTGATTCTCTCCACCCTTTTATTGCACTTTATGTTTGTTTATCAGGGTATACAAGACATATATTGTATCATTGAATCAATAAATCATGTTATTGAATCAAATGAGATATAAAATGGCTTACTAACTTTTTTAAAGGTTGATATAACTTATTGATCTAATCGTAAAAATCACACTTAAATGGTACATATAATAATATTACTTATTCACATTAGAGAAAGTTTGTTTATTATTTATAGATAATGCTCTCATCAAAAAGAATGATTTTTCTAAAAATAAAAAAAACATTCAAAAAGTTCAATCACACGAATCCTAAAATTAGCTGGTTCACAAATAATTGAGTGGACCATATTAACACCAAAATTTAAAAAGATAAAAGTGAAATAAAAATTCCAAATATATCCAAGATTGAGAGTACCCACTTCCAACAAGGAATATTACAAAAATAAATAAAAAATTAAAATTTCCATTATTATATTCCCTTGGTCATCTGCCACTGCAAAAAAGTGAACCACCATGTTGCATAACACAACAAAATTCATTAAATTTTCACAACACCCAATCCAACTTTCCCATTATTTTTTTCACTTTCTTCATTTCATATCATAAAGTTTCAACCTTTATGCTTCAAATGGAATCAAAATCAATCAACAAACCCTAAAATCAATAACCACTCAAATTTTCACTATGGCTTCATTCACAACTACCCTTTACTTCAAATCCTTAATTTTCATCATTTTGTTCATAAAAACCCTATCTTTTGACCCAATTCCTTTGTTTTCCTTTGCTGATTTTGAAAAAGATCTGAAATTTAAGTCCAATGTTGGACTTTTTGGTAATGCAAAAATTGTCAATGGTGAGTCCAAGATTCAATTCTCTGGTTCAGGTAGTGGTGAATCTGGGAGAGTGATTTACAAGAAACCCATCAAGGTTTTTCAAGGTAAACCTAAGCAATTAGTTTCATTTTCAACTTACTTTACATTTTCAATCTCAATGGAAAATGAGGGTGGTTTAGCTTTTGTTATGATTCCAAATGGTGTTAAAAGTGTTAAAGGTGATGTTGATTTTAGTTCGTCTGGGTTTTCTCTTGGATTGAAAAATAATGATTTTGAAGGTATTAGTGTTGAGTTTGGTGGTTATAAGGATGGTAAAAATGAGATTTTGATTAGAAATGGTGTTTCAAGTGAAAGCTACTTTACAAATTTGGCACTAAAAAGTGGTGAAAAGTTGCATACTTGGATTGATTATGAAGCAAGTTCAAGGAGGTTAGAAGTGAGATTGAGTAAACATGGAAATTCAAAGCCATTGGATCCATTGTTATGGCACAAAATTGACATATCTAATGTCTTGAAAGAGGAAGAAATGTTTGTTGGATTTAGTCATGTGAAGGGTAATAATGCTTTTCTGTATTCCTGGAGCTTTGTTATGAGGAATTTTCCACCGCATTCAATGCATTCAGAGCCACTAGATCCTAATGTTTCTGTTAAAAAAAGTGAAACTTCAATGGTTGTTAAACCAAAGGAAAAGGCAAAGAAGAATGATTGTGTTTTAAGAGTTCTTGCTGCAATGATATTTGGTACTGGTTGTGGAGCATTGACAGCATTCACTGTGCTTTATTTGTGGACAATCTTTGGCAATAAACGTGGTGCAGTGGTTCCAGAAGGATGTTCTATGCAACCTTTAGATGTTGAGTATAGGAAAGTTAAAATTGTTGTAGATAATAAAACCATTGGAGATGGTAATAAGTAGATCTTCTTGAGATAACTATCTGGTTTGAAACTTGTTTGTAAAGTTAGTAGGTTTTGATCTGTTGTATGATGATTCCTAATCTATATGCTTTTTATTACATTGTCTACTATATAAAGAGACTCTAAATTTTGGTGTTTCTTGTATTTAGTAAGTTTTGCTCTTAAGAATTATCTATTTGTTTTTTCTTACAATGTCTATGTTGATCAAATTGAGATTGAAATTAAATAAACATTGCATCAAATGCTGCTTATTTTTTTATTTTTTTTTATGAATGATGCTCAAATTTAAGCGTTTTGTTTGTTTTAATTAAAAGACCAATTGAAGTTGTTGATGTATGTACTGGGTGGTTGCTGGCAGAGTGTGAATTGGTAATTGTCCCCTGGTCTTAGCTAAACTGACAAAAATACCGAAATTGCTTGGAAATGACGCTATGTCCGGGGTTTAAACTTAGGTTTCTCAATTGGTAATTTAAGCCATTAGGGGTGGCAATCGTCTAGGCCGAGCTAGGTTTTGCGAAGCTTAAGTCTAGTCTTTGACTTGTCATATGCTTATTTGTTATGCCCGAGACCTCCCTTATAATATAATTTAGGGTGGTAAAAAAAGCGGAGATACTAGTCTTAACACGTTGGCTTGATACGCTTAATTTTATAAACAAAATATATTAAACTTATGGTTTCGGAGGGGATCAAACCGGCAACCTTCGGCTATGCTTGATTTTATCAAACAAAATATATTAACTTATGGTCCCAGCGGGGCTCGAACCCGCGACCTTCGGCTCATAAGACCAACGCTCTAACCAACTGAGCTACGGGACCTTACATTTCTTTTCCTTTGGTAAAAATATTTAATAATTGCAAGGCTCATGGAAACATTGATTTTTTTTTCCTTCCTTTTTTTTCAAGGTATGCATACCAATTTAGAGGTGGCAAAATTGATCAACCCACTCTTTTTGTTTGTCCTACCGTTAAATTCATCTAAAATGAGGCAGAGTGGGCCAACTTAGATAGTGGGTCGAAACTCCCACCTCGCCTGCGACCGATTAGTAGTTCAAAACTAGTTCATTGAAATTCAACGTAATCCAATAATTATTACACAAGCAATACCATTCGAAATATATTGTTATGTAGCGAAACAAAATTAGAATTGATTATAGATGTTTAAAGTGGATTATGATATATTTGGTTGCTCTCGAGTATATTTGATTTTGACTTCAAATTGATTATAACACTCAAATTTATTGTTGAACTTCTTTTTAGATGAATGTATTCAAACATAAATCTTTTTACCTTCAACTTACTTTTGGCTATAATCAATTTTACAAAATCAATTCTCTCAAAATAAAATTGTCTATGCAGAACCAAACATACACATAACAATTTAATTAAGTATTAACTATTGGGTTCGGTATGTCCACAATATTTTTTTTTTAAATGTTAACAAGTTTCTTAACAATTTTATAGAATCAATTCTCTCAAAAATTAATTTTTATTGATGCAAAGCAAACATAAACTAACAAATTAAAGAACAATTCAATATTTAGCTATTGGGTTCGACTGTCGACATGTGCACAGTTAAAAAAAAAATTGCTAACAAATTTTCTAAAGACACTTCTAAGGACATAAGTTAAAAAGACCAATATAATATCATTTTCTTTGAAAATGCGCATTCAACTTTTTTAAAATTTAAAGACGGTTACTTACATTTAGTTACTTTAACAACAAGTGCCACAAAAAGTACGAAATTTAATGCACCGAACAAAAATATGTGAAAACAAGATTTCAATACCGTAAAGTTTAGTTTTAAAATTTACCTAATCAACAATGGTCATTTTAGGAACTAATTAGAATTAATAAACACCAATGGTTGAAGGCAGTGGTTTATAGAAACAAGTTGAAAACATAAGTTCCAAAGCTCATTTCTCATGAAAGGATCACGATACATCTAAGTTATTTTTCGTTGATGAAAAACAAAATTAATTGATTATTAGTGCAGAGCACATAAATGGGAATAGATACAAATAAGTAATATGAATTCATAAACTGATTGTCAATATTGGTTCTAGTCACGGCTTCAAGCAATAAACTGAACAGCTAACATCAAATTCAAACTTAGGTCAGAGCAATATATTTGAGTATTGTTTGGTTGAAAAAGATTAAAGGGGGGAGCAGGCGATGTTCAACAATAATATTGTCTCTCTGCATTAGTATTTGCCATCCATATAAGCAGCTTAATTAACCAACACTCAAAGACTAATTCTTAAAAGTAATAATAGTTGTTTCAACAATAATATTGTCTTTTGATACCAACATTGTTACACAAACAGAAATGAAAACCAGAAACAATTTCATAACAGCCGGAACAAAAGTATCCCCTTACAACAGAGATTACGAACCGGCAACAGGAAGTTGCAGATATGTGTTATCCATTGCGAAAAGCATCAACATGCTCACATCTCATCATGTTCCTGCTGATAATCCACCTCTTCATCTTCATACTCATCCTCCTCTGCAGTAGCATCTTGATACTGTTGATATTCTGACACAAGATCATTCATGTTGCTCTCAGCCTCAGTGAACTCCATCTCATCCATTCCTTCACCTGTGTACCAATGCAAGAAAGCCTTTCTCCTGAACATAGCAGTGAACTGTTCACTCACCCTTCGGAACATTTCCTGAATTGATGTCGAGTTTCCGATGAATGTAGAAGCCATCTTCAACCCTGTTGGTGGAATATCACAAACAGTTGATTTCACATTGTTTGGAATCCATTCAACAAAGTAGGATGAGTTCTTGTTCTGAACATTGATCATTTGTTCATCAACTTCCTTTGTGCTCATCTTGCCTCTGAAGATTGCTGATGCAGTTAGGTACCGTCCATGTCTAGGGTCGGCAGCGCACATCATGTTCTTGGAATCCCACATTTGCTGTGTGAGCTCTGGTACACTCAAAGCACGGTACTGCTGAGAACCTCTTGAAGTCAGAGGTGCGAAACCCAACATGAAAAAGTGAAGGCGAGGGAATGGAATGAGATTCACAGCAAGTTTCCTCAGATCGGAGTTTAGCTGACCAGGGAACCTCAAACAACATGTGACACCAGACATGGTTGCGGATATCAAATGGTTAAGATCACCAACTGCAACACAAAAAACCAAACACCAAAATTAGAACCCTTATTGAACAAATGCAACAACATTGAAAATATATATGGACTATAAAAGTGGTTCAAAAATGGGGTATAAAATAAAATTGCTTACAGCTTGGGGTGGTGAGCTTGAGAGTACGGAAGCAAATATCATACAAGGCTTCATTATCAAGAACCATACATTCATCTGCGTTTTCAACAAGCTGGTGAACAGATAAAGTAGCATTGTACGGTTCAACCACAGTGTCAGAAACCTTTGGAGAAGGGAAAACAGAGAAAGTAAGCATCATCCTATCTGGGTATTCTTCCCTGATCTTTGAAATCAGAAGGGTTCCCATTCCAGATCCAGTTCCTCCACCTAGTGAATGACATACTTGGAAACCTACACAGACAAAAGAATAAAACACACCACATCTATTTCAAAATCAGCCACATAACAATCAAAGTTTACCCTCTTACATAAAAAAATACCCATATTAAATAGTAAACCCAAAATTCATAAACAATGAAGTTAACATTTCATGATAGTAATACAAATCAAAGCAAGTACCAATTAACTTAACAGCAACATGAAATGAAAGTTTCCAACATTCATGAGAAAAAGCTCACACACAAACACCCAATTCAAAATCAGATGCAAAACATCAAAACATACAACAACAAGCAGTCATTCAATTGCAACAAAAAACGGTACCCATTTAATCAAAGAGAAAAAAAAATCATACACCAAATGCACAATCAGCCACAAAGCAGCCAAAAAATCCACCCCATATCAAAATTAACACAAAGCCACCACAAAACGCTCTATAAACTAGGAAGCACAGACACTCCTCGGATTATGTGTGTCGAACACGGACGCATATGATACATTGAATTATGTCATTTTCGAAATTATTATCGGTATGGTCGTGTCGGTGTCCAATGTTCAGGCTTCATAGTCAATAAATCCATATAGACTTCATTTCATTAGAGAAAACAAATTAAATTTTCACCCAACTAATTAACAATCAGCCACAAATCATGCAAAATAACCCACCTATAGCAAAATTAACACATACCCATCACAAATTAACCCACAAAATTCTGTAAAAACACATCAAACACTTCAACAATTTCATTTTCATAAACAAGCAAGTCCACAAACACTTCAAAATCAACAAAACCCTAAATTTCAAAAACAAGTCAAAAAAGAAAGAAAATTATACCCTGCAAGCAATCACAATTCTCAGCTTCTTTCCTAACAACATCAAGAACAGAATCAATAAGCTCAGCGCCTTCAGTATAATGCCCTTTAGCCCAGTTATTTCCAGCACCACTCTGACCAAACACAAAATTATCCGGTCTAAAGATCTGACCGTACGGTCCAGACCGGACACTATCCATCGTTCCCGGTTCAAGGTCCATAAGAATCGCACGAGGAACGAACCGGCCACAACTAGCTTCGTTGTAGTAAACATTGATTCGTTCAAGTTGAAGTTCAGAGGTACCACCGTAGCGTCCGGTAGGGTCGATTCCGTGCTCGGCGCAAACCACTTCCCAGAATTTGGCTCCGATTTGGTTACCGCATTGGCCTCCTTGAATGTGAAGAATCTCACGCATCTTGTTGTGAAGAAATTGAAATTAGGATTTGAAAATGGAAGAGAGAAAGAGAGGGTTTGAAAATTAGGGTTTGGTGTAAGAAAGAGTGAAAATGAAAGAGAGTGAGTATTTATTTGTTTAATTTGAATTTGAGATTTTGGGAAATGAAATTCAAATTTGAAAATTTGAAATGACAGCTGTTTTTGTGGGACCGTTTGAAAGGGAGGGAAAAAAAGGACAGATTATTATTTAGAGTGGTATTTGCATATGGTATTTTGATTTTTTTTACTTTGGTCAAAACTCAAACGGGCAAATTTTATTGAGAATTGAAAACTTTTTTTTAGTACATAGATTTGAAACTTTTTGTTTCTTCAAAAATTTGAAAAATTATTTAATTAGTTTAAGTATGCTTTTTGGAAGAGTGAAGAGTTATTAACAAAAAAAATAAAAAATTAGTCCAATTAATATACTACTTTTTCATATGTTTTTTTTTATAGATTATGTGTAAAGTTTGAATGGTTAGTATTAATCCAATTACACATTACTGATCATCTTAATTGAATTATAAATTTGTATGTTAAAATCAATTTTAGAATCAAAAAATACAAATAGTAACTTCATTAGAATTACTTTGAGTCTTCAAAATTAATTTCTAAAAAAAATACCAAACATAATTTTATAGAGTTAAAATTGCTTATGGCATTTGAAAATAATATATAAGACATTTAAATGTGAAACTAAAACCATGGTATCAAGTGGTAGCAATCTAGGTTTCTTTAGTTCAAGGAGGGGGATTTGAACTCAATTTTGTCATGGACAGGTGGTCAGTAGTGCATCCATGACCCTGTGCAAGCATTTTCGTCTTATAAAATTTTGATTTTTTTTACTGTCATAATTTTTTTTTGCACAACTTAGTCTTACTTTGTTTACACAAATGATTTATTTATGTCAATGTTATCAATTAAACTTTTTTTACACAAGTTATTTCACTTATTCTAATATCTACCACTTAAAATTTGAATAAGTGATATTATCGATAACAATTACATGTTGATCAAGGCATCTAAAGATGGAGAGCAAAACAAAGCAAAAGAGAAGAAAACATAATACTACTATGATCTTTATTATAAGATAAAGTTAATTTTTTATATTCATTCAATAAATAATGTATATAATCTATATTAAGAACTACATACATCATTTATTGAATAAATTTAAAAAATGAAATTTATCTTATAATAGAGATCGGGTGAAGTAAAAGTGATAAGGAAAAAATAAGACAAAAGCAACAAATAATTACAAATGAAGTAATACAATATATATTTCATTTGTACAAGTATGAAATAGACGTTACAATGGCGCATCAGAAAAGTTACCGTAAAGCTGGACCCCCTCGGTTGAAGTGAGAGTTCTTTAGGCCTAATGTACAAATTAAAAATAGATCTCTGAGCTTAAAATGCAAAACCAAAAAATCAAGGTGTGCACAATGCAAAAGAGTAGGGATATTAGTGTAATTGTTTAAAGTCACCCTGAGTACACACTGGATCCGGCCCTGGTCAGCAGGAGGCATCATAATTCAACTGTGTATTATCGACAATGGTGTTTAACTTAAAGTTGTTGAAGGTGTTAGACATTTTGTTTTCAATCTATTTGATAATCAATTTAAAAGTGTTAGAAGAATCTGACCAGGAGTGAAGAATTTGCATTTCAAATCTCTTGGTAGATGTTGGTTCTTTCTTTTAGTAAAGAGGAAGTTAAACATGTTGTGTGGGAGTGTGATACCTGCAAAAGTTCGGGTTCAGATGATGTCAATTTCAACTTCTTAAGAGAATTTTAAGTTTAAGGGGATTTATGAGATTTTTGACCGAAGTCGATGCTAATAGGAGATTGGTGAATGTAGTCAACAACACTTTTATTATTTTTGTTCCAAAATTTGATAATGCATAACCCTTTTTCGAGTTGTCATATGATTTCACTTGTGGATTGTGTCTTAGAAACTTTATCATTAGAAAATGTCTTAAGCACGTTTTGAAGAATTGATTTGGTTAAATGCTAGAAAATATTTTAATCTAAAATCTCTGGAAAATTTGCAAAGTTAAGATGAATTTCCAAACATTGGCGAACTTCATCTAGGGTGGGTAGAAAATCTTAAGAGCCGATATTTATTTCAGTTGTGTGTATTAGAATGCTCAGCTCGATGATTTTGAGTGGTTCCTATTGTAAATCTTACATGTTGTAGAGTTTTTCAGGTACAAGGAAAACTGAGTTATTATAAAAGTACTCTCTAACAACATCATACTTACATAAGTGTTATGATTGGTTTATGTGTTTATTTGTGTGCTTTTTAGTGAATAAATATGCTATGTCTAATTGTGTGTCCAGTTGAGAATATGTGCTTTCAATTTGATTGTTTATACGTGGAAATGATGTTTTCATGGAACTCTGAATAACTGATAAGTCGTAATTTAAGTGGTTTTTAAGTGTTTATTTTATTAGAATTTTGTGTGCTTTAGTTTCTTTTTAGAACTATTTTACTTCAAATTGTTTGTTTTATATTCAGGATCACAAAAGGGTGTAAGATCTTTTCTTAAAGCAAAAGAAGGGGTCTAGAAGCATGATTGAAGCCTATTTGAGAAGAGAGAAAAGGAAAATTTTGTCCTTTTCATCGCGCGCGGTCGTGCGTGCCATTACACAGACCGTGCGCCCCTTCCAAAGCAGACCAAGACAAGCAATGTCGTACGTAACGCACGGATCGTGCCTTCCCTACGCACGGTCGTGCGCGATGCCAACCCTCCAAAGCTTGCTGATGTGTGAAGAACCAGGCACGGTCATGGAATATTTGTGACAATTATTTCCATTAAATCAAAGTTTTAGTCTTTATTTTTCTGCAACCCTAATTTCTTGTTCTTTACAATTCTGCAACTTTACTTTCAGCCGTTTACTTTCATGCCTTTCTATTCCATCACTTTAATCTCTTTGTCTACGATGAACATAAGTGAGTAGATCTCTTTGTCTTGGGATTGTTGGATGAGTCTAATGACTTAATTCCTATCAAACCAAGCCTAGAACCCTAATTTTGTTTAAATATACTTTCTAATCAAATCTCACCGTCTTTAATTCATATTCCAAATACTAACCGAAGGATCGAAAGATGAAGGTTAGTATTAGAACAAGTGAGATTTGACAAGGTTTGCAAAACATGAGAATAGTTTTGTAAACCCTGAGACATTAAAGTTTCGTTCTTAATTGATTTTGATAGCAATCAATCATGAGAATAGGTTTGATTTCCATTGAAATACACTTGTGGATTCCGAAAGGAAACATAAAATACATTAGAGAAACTTGTCTTTAAAAACGGATTTAACCTAAGATGAAAATATAGGTTTGGATTGTGAGTAATTTGTCATTACGATGAACCAATAATCCCGAGACGCTTTTTATATTCTGAATTTTATATGAACAATCAGTTAAATTTCTAAACTTTAAACCTTTCAGCTAATCATAATTAGAAAGAAAATCGGTAATTATAATAACTCCTTGTGGATCGATATTTTACTACTTTGATATAACCGTACGCTTGCGGGTTTCACATCAATAACCACAGTGAAAATCATTTTGTGCACCGTTGGGGTTATACATGATCATTGTGATAGTCTATTGAGTGTTGATTTCATATGATTTGGAATAAGAATATGACTGCGTGTTGATTGTGAAAATGTTACTACATATGATTAATGAATATATACATGAAAAAACATGTTGTTGAGATTCACACATGTTGGATTGGTATGCGGTATATTGTGTTAGCATATATGACGAATCATATGCTCATGCATTTAATAGTTAAGGTATTGGTTCGTGAAATATTACACTCTAGTGTTAGTTCATGAGAGACCACACCCTTGAGTTGGTTCGTTAGAGACCACACTTGTGTTGGTTCGTAAAGACTACACATTTTAGTAGACCGGCTTGATGGCCTAAAAACTAAAAGGTTTTTTGTATGGTTTGTGACCTTGTCATTTTAGCTAGACTTTTAAAAAAGTTTAAGTGTTCTCTATCTAAAAAAAGTCTAACCTAGCCATAAAGTTTGGTCTGATCTATTCTCACCCTTAGGTACCACTAGCAAATAAAATTGAAATACAATGTAAAAAGATCAAAAGGACGATGTTCTTGCTTGATTTTAGAAACAGAAACCATATATACATGCGTATATAATTATAACACGAGTATCAAAAAAATTAATTCACTTGACTTTTTTTGTTACAAATAAATGAAGTTACAAATAAATGAAATTATGGTCCCGGCGGGGCTTGAACCCGCGACCTTCGGCTCATAAGACCAACGCTCTAACCAACTGAGCTGCGGGACCTTACATTTCTTTTACTCCAGTGAAAATTTGAATGATTGCAACGCTCATGGAAACATTGATCTCTCTTTTTATTTTCTTTCTTTTTTATCAATGTATGCATACCAATTTATGGTTGGAAAAATTGGTCAACCCGCTATTTTTTTTATCCTGCCATCAACCCATCTAAAATGAAGCATACTTGGCCAACTTAGATAGTGGGTTGAAACTTCCACCTCGCCTGCGATTAGTAGTTTAACATAATAATTTTTTATTTTAAGGTATTTGGCTTGTCTAAGCAAAAATCTTCAAAACTAGTTCACTGAAATTCAACATTATCCAATAACCATTACACAAACAATACAACTCAAAGAATATTGTCATTTAGCGAAAAAATGGATTAATGGCTGCATAAAATATAACTTAACAGAAAAATAATTGTAAATTGAGATTTTAAAATTGATCTAACGAATCAACATATCCTACACTTTTTTTTAAATAGGTTATGTAATGCAAACCAAATTAAATGATTGGATACAAAATCTCAACTCTTCCAGATGAGAATAATGGTTTACTCATAGGACTCAATCTATTTTGCCACCCTACATACCAATAAATATGTTTATAACGACGTTGTATCTAAAAATTTAAGGATCTTAAATATAACAAATTAGAGAATAATATAAAGCAAACTATTGGGTCAAGGATGACCATAATTTTTTAAAAAGTATAAACTTACTATATCAAATATAAATCGGCGTAAACTTTTCAATGAGCTTAATTTAAATATTATATATAAGTTTTGCATTTATGTTGACGTTGACTCAACAGACATAAATAGTTTAGCCACTCTACTTCACTTCTAGAAGAACTAAAATTGATTATAGAATTTTAAAGTTGAGTCTGATATAGTTGGGAAGAGTTTATTGATTGTTAATTTCATATGATTTGGAATAAGAATATGACTACACGTTGATTGTGAAAATGTTACTACATATGATTGATGAATATATATATATATATATATATATATATATATATATATATATATATGAACAAGCATGTTGGTGAGATCTGCACATGTTGGATCGGTATGTAGGTTGTTGTCATAACATATGTGGCGAATCATATGCTCCTGCCTTTAATAGTTAAGGTATTGGTTCGTGAGATATTACACTCTGTTGTTAGTTCATGAGAGACTACACCCTTGAGTTGGTTCGTGAGAGACTACACTTGTGTTGGTTCGTAAAGACTACACATTTTTGTTGGAGTTTCTCTACGACCCACGTTATAGTGGATTATATTCAAAAATTATTTGCATGTGATGACCTATGATAGGTGTCACACCCATGCAAAGTGTGCATCTCTAGGTTAATTGTACATCATGTTATCCTGTATATGGAATGTTTATATGGATGTTATTTACTATGCCATGTATGCTTGCATATTGTATTTTTGTAAATCTGTTTTTTTATAAGTCGTGACCATCTACTTTATTTGTGGAAATCTGGGTGTGGGAGCCTCATACTTTTTTGGTGTTTACTTGTGGAGATCGTGACGATACTTAAGACGTGGCAAACATGTGATTTTGTTGCCAATTGAAGGCAGTTGGGATCGATGTCATTGGTGGATCCAAGTATTATGTCATCTCAATATAGGGTTCAAGATCAACTTAATTTGAGATTGGAGAGTCTTTTGTATTTGTTTTCTCTACTTATGAAATTGCCATGTTATAAGTGATATTATTTTGAAAAATGGATGTGTATACAATGTTTATACATTGTTTCACATTTTACAAAGTGTATGGTTTAATTTAAAAACTCCTTGTGGGAAATGACTTATGAAAATGTGTCATTGATTTAGATCACTAATTTTGGAAAACGTTTTTGAAAGAAATTTTTTTACTCTGATTTTAGATTAAAGATGATTGTGGATGTTTTAGCCCAGTTTTTTTTTATTGTTTTAAAAAGAAAAAATGTACATTCATTGTTAAAAATTAGGGTGTTACAACGATGCTTTTAATCTTCATTCGCCTATTGTTTCAATTTTCGATTTTGTACCAGCAAATCGTAATCATTTCTATTTAGATTCAGTTTGTTAGATATACCCTTTCCAACGCCGTTCACATTTGGTTTTAGGTTTAGAAGTTGTGTGTAGTAGACTCTCTCCTTCCATTCGTTTAATTCTTTTTTCAATCTTGTTTTTGGAAATAAGTTATGAAATAATGTTTCGTCCGCGATCATTGTGGGCCAAATGAGTGCCTACTTTCGATATGGATCCCCCGTGATCTCTAGTCTCACACAACTATAAATTGTTAATAGTATCATTTTGGGCATAACAAAATACCTTATTTGTTTTATGAATTGGATGAGTTTGTCTCGTAATGGTGTGCTGCTCATTGAGGGCCTACTTTGGATATGAATGCCCCATGACCTCTAGTCTCACAAAACCATGAATTGTTGATATAATCATTGCGAGGGTAGCAAAATAAGTTATTTTTTTTGAATGAGACCATCTACTAATGATGTGTTTCTCATTGAGTCTCTAATTTGGATATGGATATCCCATGATCTCTAGTTTCATAAAACCATAAGTTGTTGATAGTATCATTGTGAAAGTAGTGAAATAAGTGATTTGTTTTATGAATTGGATGACACCATTGTTGTAGCAACAAAAGTAAGTATTTATGTTATCGTCTCCACAGGGACTGGTGCGATATTCTAAGCCGTTCAACAATCAATATCGTTCTGAGCTAAGGTTGTCGGGTATTTTGTTTCATAAACTATCAACTAA
>Ga0228711_1000504_pt1 | contig 48393 bp, 20 predicted proteins | sample MedpolnodulmetaG_2_FD_177996 | JGI IMG/M metagenome (GOLD analysis project Ga0228711, IMG submission 177996) | Root nodule microbial communities from Medicago polymorpha collected in Santa Monica, California, United States - brown nodules | ecosystem: Host-associated > Plants > Roots > Nodule...
GCTAACAACCCACCTTTTTTTTTTTTTTTTTTGGTTTAGTAGCCTAGTGGTCACACATTTAAATGTGAGAAGTGGGGTGTCCGGGGTTCGAACCCCAGCCCCTGCATAAATCATGCAATGTCCCTACCAATTGAGCTAAGCTCACGGGGGCGCTAGCAACACACATTCTAACACACATTTTTCAACACACTCTCTATTGGTTAAAACTCACATGGGATCCACCAAATTTATATGGGACCTACATAATTTGGTGGGACTCATGTGAGTTTTAACCAATCAAAAAGAGTGTGTTGGAGAGTGTGTGTTAAAATGAGTGTTGCTAGCATTCCTCAAATGAAATATTGGTGGTGTGTGGTCAGTGCCAGTTTTCACGGTTCATTCTTTCAATTCAACAGAAAAAAGGAAAGAAAACAACAGAAAGTGAGGATGTCTACCAAGTTGGAGGACCTCCCACACCTCATTTGTCCCACCAATAATTTTGCAAAATATCCAAACACAAATACAGTAGATACTTTCATTTCATGCGGTATTTTAATCAGATGGTATAATCTTTATATTTTAATTTTAAATTACCGAACTTAATCATCTTGATTTAACGTGATAATCACTTCCAGTTTTACCGTGTCAATGCATTGAAAGAAAAGTAATAAATTCAGCAAGAAAATTTAAGTGGAAGAATGACTTACTGGGAATGGGATTTGTAATTGCGATCGACACTGAATTTGCAGCTAAAAACAGGTTGTTTGATATTCTCCTGAATCTGGAAAATAACAGGACTACATTCCGGTTCGCCACCAAAGTGAAACACAAAGCGTGGATCCGGTTCAGACCGGACCATAACATGAAGCAAATGTGAAGGTTTATCATATGCTTCATGGTTCAGTTTGAACCAGCCATTGTGGAACTGGAAAGTATTGGGAGAAGGGAGTGAGGTAGGTAATTGAATGGGGAGGAGGACACGGCCGAGTAGCTTTGCACTGCGGACGCCACAGTTGCGGCCCATTGGGCCATTGTAAACGGAGATGGAGAGAATGAAGGGTTTGCTGGAGAGACGACGGAGAGCAGCGGAATCAAGGTGGAAAGCAGGGGCGGAGGTTGTTGAATGAGGGGAGGGGGAGGAGAGTGGAAGGAGGGAAGTGTGGGAAGGGAAGGAAGGAATGTGGATTTTGCAGAAGCATGGAGTGGTGGAGGGGTGAACGTTGGAAAGTGGGAGGGGTTTTGTTGGAGAGGAAAGGAGTTTGAGAGTGAGGGATTCTACTATGAGACGAACAAAGGGGCATGGATCCATTGTAGAGTAGGAATGTTCAATTCAATTTCAACGCTTCTATTCTAAGTTTTCATCTTCTTTATTTGGACTCTTTCCCGGTTGCCGTTTTCTTTAGACAAATTATTATATTAAATTAAATGGTTCGTTAAATAAATAATCTTTTTAAATTTCGTTTTTAGTCCTTCAAATATTTGTTTTTCTACAATTTCTAGTTCTCTTCTTCAACGTCCTCGCAACCATTACTGCCACCAAATCTCATCATCTTTCGCACGGTAGACGACATAATCCGCTTGCGCACCCTAGAGGGCACCTTTAACTAAACTCTTGAGTTTGACAACATTGATTTGCATGAATTTTTGTGTGTGACACACTTTCATGAATTAAAATACTTAAATATCATACTCGTCTCTGCAAATATGCCTCGGTTAAGTTTTGGTTCTGTAAAAAAAAATTTGTTTTTGGTCCCTGCGATTTTTTTTGTTTTTTAAAATAGTCCATCCAGGGACTATTTTCAGAAACAAATTTTTTTGCAGGGACCTGTTTAAAAAACAAAATATTTTGCAGTGACCAAAAACTACAAAATGGGTTCAGTCATCTTGTGCCACGTATATAAATCATCACAAAAATAGGGTCATGGACTATTTTAAAAAACAAAAAAAATTGCAGGGATCAAAAACAAATTTTATTTTTACGGGGACCAAAACTTAAACGAAACATATTTGTAAGAACGAGTGCAATATTTAAGCTTAATTAAAATGAGTGTCTATTTTCTTAGTATCTCTTATACACTTTTATTTTGTATATGTCTGTCTGTCTTTATTTTTTTTTTGTACCAATTGAGGGTGACCCAACACAGCTCTTTTACAGACAAGTGGGACTCTCTACTACCTGCGTATGTCATAGGTGCATGGGAGGCAAGCGTGTTGGTGCGCCATCCCGTTATCTATGGGTTGTTTCTGCGGGCCCAGTTTTTTTTATGAGCTTTGATGTTTGTTTCTTTTCTACGCCACCGAAAATATGAGAGCGAATTTGCTCTTTAGTTACTAATACTATCCTTTTACAAGAGAGATAAATATAAGTGATCGATTGGTAGGATCTATTTTAGTAAATGGATTCCACTAACTAGTCATATTAACTAGAATAAATTTGGACTCCAAAAATATTCTTATAAATTGTTCTTGGGTCTAATACAACTTATAAAATCAACTTGTGAGGTGAGAATTACCCTCACTTGTAAACACATTCTCATATCATATTTTATCCAATGTGAGACTCTTTAATACATTTTCTCACGTCTGCGACTGGACATTTGGAGCATAGATATAAATGATGGGTGACCCGATAGCGGAAACCTGATGACAGGTGGTCTAACGGATTTTGGAGGTGGCTTTGATACCATCTTAGAAATCGTGAGCCTAACAAAACCCCACACAACCGGCTTGTGAGGTGAGGATTGCCCCCACTCATAAATTCATTGTCAGGTAATTTTTTATCCGATGAGAGACTGTTTAACACAGTCCCCACGCCTACATATGAAACCTGGATATAAATGGTGGATGGCCTAATTGATCTTGAAGGAAGGAGGAGTAAGAAAGTCGGTGTTGCTATCGAGGGTGGGGCGGCGACGCATCTTTAAGGAAAAGAGAGAGAAAAACAAGGTTACTAAAAGGATTTAGACTCGTAGTGCACATTCACTTGACCAAAAAACAAAACATTAAAAGTTTATAGTATTAAAAAAAAACTATAAACTGGACCAAAACTGGTGGTGTACTAGACAACAGAGTCACTTAATACATTGTAAGATCTAAAAATTAAAATGAAATATGAAATAAGGTATTTTTAAATTAGGGAAATGTTAACAAACGTACTTGTGACACTTGTTTAAAAATAGAAAAAAAAAAATTAAAAATTGTGTATTCAACTCATTGAAACTTAAAAAAAAAAAAATTACATAAATTTACAAATTGTTTCCTTTTTGAATCCTTCCCAAGACACTTGTTAGCATAAACTTTAAATTATCATGGTTTTTTTTATAATTAATTCATGATATTACTTAGGCATATAAATTCATATCGCCGAATAATATATATTGAAGAGAATTTATAGCAACACATTTTTCTGACACAATTCACTGAAACACCATTATTCTATACACTTTTTTCAATTGATTGAAATTCAAATGAAATATGTTCAATCATTTAGGAGTCACATAAATTTTGGCAAATAACATAAGAAGGTGAAACATTCACATAGATGAATATATATTAAATGCAATCATCAAAGTTTAACAGTTGGGAGTGGTGGTGGAATGGAGCAAAATATGATAAATCAAATGGTGGAGGAATGTGTCACCTGAGAAGGGTACAATGGTAATTCAAAAACAAAAATGCAAAAGAGGGTGCTGGAGTAAATACGGGAAGTGTGAATAAGAAGTTCCCTAATCAGCAACTATAGCCCACATGAAGTTTGGCTAATTTACGGGCTTTTGATAGGCACGTGCAAGGCAGAAGCTTCTGGGTCTTTGGGAGACAGACGATTTCAGAAGGGAAAATCAGAATTCAGAAGTCTCAACTACCAAATCAGGGTTTCGTTTCAGCTCTCTTCATCATCGCTCCACAATGTCTTCTCCCGGCGAGTAAGTCCCTTAATCACGCTCTTTTTTTTCAAATTCATCGGTAATTTAAGCAGAAGATTATGATTCCATTGTATTATCATAATCTTGAATTACGTTTTCTCCGTTACATTGTATCCAATTTTGTTTTTCCTCCTTAAGCTATATCATTTAGATGTTTGTGTATAAGTGCTTTTTTCTATTTTCTTAGCCTTATTTGCGATCCTTCCAACTTTAGTATCATCAGCGGAAGTAATCATACTTCTATGCTATGTTTGGATAATCAGCTTAATTTGCAGCTTATAGCATAAGCGCTTACGTATAACCTATTTCCATAACAAAATATGAAATAAAATAGAATAAATAGTTTTTCGTTTAAGATAATGCAGATAACTTATGTAAATAAGCTGAAAACAGCCTGTAAACATGACATAAGCTGTTTTCACAAGTTTTTCAGAAAGGCTCCTAAGTGCTTATGTCAGTCGATAAGCTCAAATAAGTCAATCCAAACAGGCTCTATGTTTACATGTTCCGTTATAATCCACCTCTATGATTACCAATATCATTCATTATATACATGTAATTTTGTTAAAGGCAAGTTTTATAGCTGTTTCAATAACTTTGTTAATGTATATAAAAATTGTCTTGTTTCAGGTTTTATAAATCTCTTCCACCTATAAGCAAGGCTTATGGCACAGCTTGCCTGGTGGCTACCGCAGTTTACCAACTTGGATTATATGATCTAGCTCACATTGCACTATTATACGAACAAGTGTTCTTTCGTTTTCAGGTTAGAATTCCATGAGATCATTGGCATTAGTGACTAGGAAAGTGGAATGTGATGTCAATGCTTTTGTAAAGTGTTGAAGTCATTCTAAACTAAAGCTTCTATTTTTTGAATTCCTATGTGCATGCCTAGGATGGTGCGAATTTTTTTTATGTCTAGAACAAGTAGAGGATATTTTTTGTATTCATTATTAGTCAAGTACTAGAAACATTGCATCTTTTTACTTGCTTTCACGTCCGAATTGTTTGTAACATAACTGTATCTGCAGTTGCTAACCAGATTATTCTATATTTTTGTGATTCTTTGTAATTGTATATTAATATCACGAGCTTCTGCACAAACAAGTTCTTCTGATGTCACCAATTCATTTTATGCTGTTTACATTTTCTCTTCTGATGTCAGCAATTCATTTTATGCTGTTTACATTTGCTTTGTGTGTGTCTCTTAATTGTTTGGGGTCCATAGAAATGCTATGTGCTTTGTAGTTTGCCACTCTGTTGTAGAAAATTTATCTCTAATCTTTAGCATCCCCTAGCTCCTCATGGCTATGTTAATTACCGATTTACTGATAGATACTTTGTTGTTATTTATCATCCGATACATATGGAGAAAGAGGTGAGGTGTCGGGGATTTAGGGTTTCCATTAGATTGCAGGAGGTTGATCCTTTGGCAGAACATCGATTGTAAATATGGACATCGAAGATGTATTAATGTAAATTGTATGGGGATATATTTTGGTTGATAAGTAGTCAACTGAAGTTTAACTTGCGGCTGCCAACCTTGTGTGTTGATTTTAATGTTTTTTCGTTTCCAGTCAAACTGTTTAATACATCTTATGCAACATCACACCATCTGTAGGTTTGGAGGCTATTCACAAACTTCTTTTTCCTCGGACCATTCTCCATCAATTTCGGTATCCGTCTTTTAATGATGTAAGTTATTAATAGATAACGTGCAATTTCCACTTTTACTTAACTTGAACTAATTCCCATCCCATAATTGACAGAGTAAGGTATGGTGTCCAACTTGAGAAGGGACCATTCGACAGACGGACTGCTGATTTCTTGTGGATGATGATATTTGGAGCCTTTGCACTATTGGTATCTAAGATCATCCACATATTTTTCATCTTATGATTATTTATGTGATATTTTTTCCTTCAAAATGCTGGAAGTTTAATTCTTGAGTGTCTATTCTCATGGCTCTAGTTTATGACAATTGACAAAGAAAAGACAGCACACCTCTTGTTAGATAAAAAGAAGATGAAAAACCATGCTTGATCTACTTTTATGTTTTTACATGTCTACTTGTGGAAGATGCTCCATGTATATTTAAGAATACTATATATACGTAGTGACGTAGTTATGCATTTTAAGTGATTGGTTTATGCAAGTTAGCAATTAGTAGGAAAATTTTCATTGTGGGGGTTCACGGATAATGATGGCTGCGAGGATGATAAATAAACTATGCATGATGAGGTTTCATTAAGTCAGTAATGACTGTGAGTGATTATAAGAAATGGCCAGTGGTAAGAGAAAGATGATTAACATTTGAGAATTTGACATGAGGTGATTGATGATTGGTGGTCTATGTGAGAGGGAGACTAAGGAAGAAAAAATCTGTTTAGGGCCTGTTTGGATTGGCTTATTTAAGCTTATCTACTAGCATAAGATTTGTGAGACTGTTTGGGAAATCTTATGAAAACAGCTTACAGCAATTTTAATAAGCTTTTTTCAACTTATTTCATAAGTTTTCCAATATAGTTTATAATTTTTTTTATAGCATATACAAAAGAAGTTTAATATTATGTTATCTTTTGTCATTAAAATAGCTTATGCATAAGTGCTTGTGCTATAAGCTACAAGTAAGCTGTTTATCCAAACAGGCCCTAGGTGATGTCAATGATTACTCAAATCTTCTATTAGTTTTGTTGATTAGAAAAAGGCAAGCACAATGTTTTAACCGAACGGGCAAGACCTTCAGGTCATGGTCAACTACTTCAAGCTACTTGAACTGAGACAAAACCTGGTCGAGCTGGTTAAATAACCTAACCGTAACACTGTTGGTTCACAACCGATTGAACCATATAGTTTGTTTTTGAAACATCAACTAAGGAAGTTTCGAAATTACTGTCAAAAAAGTTAATTTTAGTGAAACAACCATTCCCACTCCTGGTTGATTTCTTGACGGACTCATTTTTTACTTGGGGCCCTAATGTCGTTTCTTTCTTTTTAATCTAGGTTTTGTCTGCAATCCCCTTTTTTTGGACCCCATTTTTGGCAATATCACTTGTTTTTATGCTCCTTTATGTATGGAGTAGAGAATTTCCAAACGCTCAAATCAACTTATATGGACTTGTTGCACTGAAGGTATGTTGCAATATTGTTTTAAGATATTGTTGTTTTTATGCATATGTTACAACTTATACTAGCTAGATGAAGCATATATTCATCAACTATAGGAAATTAGGAACTAATTGTTAATTTTTTTCTTCAGGCCTTCTATCTTCCGTGGGCGATGCTTGCTTTGGATGTCATTTTTGGTTCAGCTCTAATGCCTGATCTGTTAGGTATCATTGCAGGACATCTCTACTACTTCTTGACAGTGTTGCATCCACTAGCTGGTGGAAAAAACATTTTGAAGACTCCAATGTGGGTGTATCCTTTTTTTCATTTGTTGCATAAGGCGTTAAGCATATGTTGCTGTCATTTAAAACCTTTTCTTCTTTGTACAATTATGAAGCCTTAATTATTTTTTGGGGGAGTGGGATGGGGTGTTCTAATATTACAGATATGATCATGAAGTTGAACTCAACCATAAAGTACCTTGTCACCATTTCTAATTTTTTTAGTGAGAAATAGTGGAAATGTTACATTAAAATTCCACTCTGAAATTCTTCCATCCAAATATGCCCATATCTGTGTCTCACATTGGCTTTGCAGCATGTCTTTGGTGAATGATTTCTAACTTCTTACAGTACAAAATTTGACCAAAAGCTGCTAGTTTTGTTGTGCTCTTAACTGTTATTTTCCAGACATAAATTGGTTGCAAGATGGAGAATTGGAGCCCCACCAATTTCACGTGGCCAGCCTGTTAATAACGTTCAACAAGAAAGCAGTTCAGGAGTTTTCAGGGGAAGATCCTATCGACTTAATGGGTAGATGCAATAATGAAAGGGGGTGAATTTTCCTAACCAGTTGTTTCATCTTCCCTTATATAGGTTAGTGACTTGACACCACAGACATATTGAGCCAAACATCTCTTGTGAATTTGAATGAGAACACTGTATGAACCTTGACAGTTCATTGAAATGCAAACTTTCTTGAGGAGCCTTATAAATTGAATATTTTTCTTGGGAGATTTACTTGTAAGAAAGACTTGGATTAAACTTGTGAATTAAATTAGTTGTCAAATGTTAATCTTGGATTCATCTTGCCTTTGTTTTTTTAAAAGATTTGTCCACTTCTGTATTTGGTATGAAAGGCAGTTCGGTAATTAGAATACATGCTCTGATGCTCGCTTTTTTCTCCATGCTTGCATTTGTTATCGAGACACCGGATATGTGTATCTCTAAAAATAATAGTGACTTTTTATATAGAATACTGTTATTTTTCATTACAATTGTAAAACTAACAGTAGACTATTAAAATATACAATTTATTTTCAGAGCCATGTCATACTCAACTAGAGATTGCCGTTACTTGCAAGGAATGCATGCCATTGCGATGTAGAGGGCTTGTCTCTGGCCATGCAATCATATATTTCACTCAGCAATATTTATTTATTTATTTTTTCTCGAAATTACTCAGCAATCTATCTTCATACTATCATCTGTTGAGTATTGATCACTACTTTTATTTAAAAATAAATAAATAATGTAGATCGAATTTTAAGTTGAGGAACGAGAGAATCAAATATCATACATTATATTAAATACATCAAGGTACAATTTACCTCAATGGCATATAATCTCACCAACTTATTGGTCAAAATAATAATTGTTTGTCTGTGCGGCATAGTCCATCTGACAAGCGGCACATGCTAATATTGTTAAGCTAAACACATTCACTTGAGTTTGAGTTTCTGGTGACGATTGTGACTTCATCAACCGACAAAAAAAATTGTTTTGCTGCTTATTTTTTATATACATGTTCATTTTGATCATTTATCGATTAAAAGTTGATTCATATCAGTCTTTCACGTTCTAAAATTGTAAGAATGAGACATTTTTTACATATTTATTAAAAGTTGATTCATTTCAGCCTTTCACGTTCTACAATTATAAGAATGAATCCTTTTTTATATGAGATCAATTTTTATATGGTGTAAATTTTATACATGCATCAAATAAAATCATACTATGATTACATTTTGATTATTGTAGTTCTTTAAAATATCTTCACAAACACCTATATATGTGGAAAGATATGATTAGGTGCACATGTAAAAAAGTTATAATGACGGTACATATAAATTAAGTCCTTTCCCTAAAAAAAATATATCTCCTTTGTACACACATGACTAATTAGTACTCTATAACTTTTTTTAGTGGAATTAGTACTATAACTTAATGAACATACAAGATATTTAGGAATTCCAAAAGGCCTGATGTTGAATAATATTCAGTTATATCTAGTATGAAAAATGACCAAAAAATATATCTCAGCAAAAATAAAAATAGACCGTTAAAATTACTTTCAAGTATGCAAGAGTTAGAAAGAATGGCGCACATCATTCTTCATTTAGGTAACAAGCAAAATACATACATTTTTCTTTATCGGGTAATTGTCAAGTTGATGATCTATAATCTATTTCGGGAGAGAGATAAGAATAGGAATAGGAATAGTAAATAGAGATAGATTAGTTAGTTGAGTCCTAAAATGAAGGAGAAGGTAAATGAGTGGCAACAATTGAATGGAGGTAAAGCGACGGTAGAGCGTGCATCATCACTCACCCATCATCCAATTCCATTCCAACCCTTATTTAAAAACTATATTTGAAGGTCACAATCACATTACATTACAACAACACTACACAACAAGAAGAAAAAAGGAACAAATTTTGAAGGACAAAATGTCGTGGCAAACTTACGTTGATGAACATTTGATGTGTGATATTGATGGCACCGGACACCACCTATCTGCCGCTGCCATCATTGGCCATGATGGCTCTGTTTGGGCTCAGAGCTCTTCCTTTCCTCAAGTATATTCATGATTACATTCCCACATGAAACTATTCTATGCATAGATCTCTAGTATTCTTGGTCATTCATTGCATTTCATGTCTTTTTTGTCTTTCTTAGATATTTAATAAAAGTGTAGTTTTGATACAGTGTAAATTTTTTAAAACTGTCATGAGATCATAGTGTGATTTTGAAAGTAATTATAATTAAAGTTCAAAGTATTACGAATATGACGATGAATTAAATCCATTTAATACCATGTGAATTCATCTTTTCTCTTTGAAAAATGCCATGTTAGTTTTGATTTCCATTTTACAATGTTGTCTTTGTGAATTTCTTTTTGAATTAATACACATCTATATCAATTTGGTTTAATGGAATTTTAGTTTTCTTTTTCCTTTCTAAATCGATCTTATATAGTGTGAGATGATATATATCAAAGCATTATAGTCATTGCATATTTGAAGATTAAATTTGATTATGAGGTGCACATATTACTCTTATGATCAAGTGAAATTGCTCTAATCAATTTTTATTTATGATCATTTTACAGATTAAGCCTCAAGAGATCACTGATATTATGAAAGATTTTGACGAACCTGGTCATCTTGCTCCTACGGGCTTGCACCTTGCAGGAGTCAAATACATGGTCATCCAAGGAGAGTCTGGAGCTGTCATCCGTGGGAAGAAGGTAAATTATTTGATTTCGCTCGCAAATTTCTAGTATTCATATTATTGAAGTTGTATTTGAGTCTCATGTTGCCAATATTTTTGAGTTGTTGAGTATATATGTGTTTGAGTACCCTTGTCCTATGGACTAAGTTTTGAGAGTGAGATTCAAATCTATTTAACATGGTATCAAAACCACATTAAGTATGATAATATATGAATTGGACCCTAGATATACGCTAAGCGTAAGGGTGTGTATTAGAGTTGTATTAGAGTCTCACATTGTCAAAGTTTCCGATTTATTAAATGTATATATGTGATTGGATACCTTCATCTTCTGAACTATTTTTAAGAGTGAGATCCCAACTTTTTGGGATTTTATAAAAACAAATTGATGCTTGTGTCTATTATGTTTATAGTTGAACTCTATGTATGCACATGCATGAAACCTAAAGTACATGTCTCTTTTTTTGTTAGTGTATGACAAAAATGATATGTGTGCTTGTTATTTTGATAGGGGTCTGGAGGCATCACCATAAAGAAAACCGGTCAAGCTCTAGTTTTTGGTGTTTATGAGGAACCTGTGACTCCTGGACAATGCAACATGGTTGTTGAGAGGTTGGGAGATTACCTCATTGATCAGGGCCTGTAGACACAGACTCTATGATGATTTCATCATCTGTTTCTTTCTTAATTGGATACTATTCTTTGTTTTTTTATCTTTTTATTTTTATATGGTCTGTATTTATCACATTGCAACCCTGAATTGGGAGTTGTTGCAGATAATAACAATTTGAGATTTTAAAAGTTGTCTATTGTTTGTAAGTTTAACTCTGTCGTCAATCATAATAAAATCTTATTGAATGGCTTGCAAACAAAAGGCATTTTCTTGTTCCATGGAGATTTACTATTAGCATAATAAAAGCAATGCGATGAGGGGTCCTTATTTGTGCATATTTATAATTTTGTTTGAATCCATGATAATGCAGCAGATGTTAGGAATTTAATCATAATGATCAGTAGCACTCCTCCAACCACGTTTAGAAATTCTTCTGAGACAACATTTAGAAGAAATTAAGGATAAAGTACAATTGGTGTCATAGTTCATAGATGTTGTTTTTCATTAAAAATTGTAAATTATGGACATAAAAGGTCTTGAGAGTTACTTATGGGTTTCGAGGTGGGTATGGGGGCATTTTTAGTGAAAAACACCAACAACTTGACAATGTAGGTCAGTCTTGTAATGACTTAAGATAAAGGAATATGAAAATAGCTTATGTTATGACATGTTTATAATTTTTTTTTTGAAGGAGACATGTTTATAAGTTGTTTTTACCTTATTAAAATAAGCTCTTTAAACTTGTTTATAAAAACATCTTGTAACTTATACAAAAATAATTAAACCTTTTTGAAGAAGTCAAAAGATATAGAGTAAATAGTCAATTACCGCTCTGAAATTGTAACTTTCGTCAAAACTCTCCTGAATTTTGCAAAACTTCAAAACCCCTCCTGAAATTGTCAAACGTCAGTCAAATACCCCCTCCGTTAATTTCCTCCATCCAACATGTTGACATGGCTGTTAACTGCCACATGGCACTGTCACATGATCAAAGAAGTCATGTCACGTCACGGGGAGTAGTCGACTATATTTTTTATTTATTTTTTGAAAAAATCTGATTTTTTTTTTCTTTTTAAAATTAACATTTGTGTCACCCACTCACCTTGCAAATACCCCCTCTGAAATTTAACATTTATGTGCATATATCCCTCTCAAATTTAAAATTTATGTATCAAATACCTCCTCAAATTTATACTACTTAAATATTCCCTCCAACTTTAAAACTTATGTACAAATATCCCCTCCTCAAATGTATAAATAAAACTTATTCTTAATCTATAACTTATTTACTATATCTCTAATAACAATGAAAAAGAAAAAATCACATCTTTAAAATAAAATTGGCATAAAAATAAAAATCATAATTTTAATCACACCATAAACAAACAAAAAAAAATCACTTTTTAACCCCACAAATGAAATAAAAAACACAATGAACTTAAAAATTGCAACATTAAAAAACACAATGAACATAAAAATTGCCACATATGCTAGTTTCTCTTTGACACCAAGAACTATTTCCTTCTGAGTTGAGGTACCGAAGGAGTATCATTTTTCAGTGAGAATTTTCACCAAATACTTTGTTAAATCACGCCCAGCAAGATCCAACCGAAGAATTGCATGGGGAAGAGCATTTTTTAACCCCACAAATGAAAATAAAACACAATGAACAAAAAAATCATATTTTAAAGTTGTGATTTTTTTTCCATTGTTATTAGAGAGATATAGTAAATAAGTTATAGATTATGAATAAGTTTTATTTAGTGTTATGATTTAAGGTGTAATCCCACAACGAGCCACTAAAATTGCTTGTAAACAATGTCCAACCGCTATTTGCTACAAAATTGAAACGCATCGATAACAAAACACCTAGCGACTTTAAGATTTCTCTCCACAACAAAGTGAAGAAGCCAAATGAGCCATGCCGCAACAAATCAATTATCCTTCATTGACAACATGTTGAAAAATGACCTCCAAACAAAGAAAGATGTTCTCAACAGAATCATTTTGTTCAAGATAATTTCCTTATTCTTCAAAGGAATCGCTTCAACCACCTGAGTTAATTTGTGATAAACTCCCTTAAGTGTATGCCCTTCAACTGGATCATGATGCTGCAACCAAGTGTAAAACATCCACATGTAAATAATAGTTTTTAAACACAACACAACATTCCAAAACATGTTCCACCACCCAAATAACAATTAAACTTTATTTTATTTTTATCATAAAAATAATTTATACATAAGTGTTTATCAGGATAAACGTTTTAAATATTTTGTTATTGCTAATATATATACCTTTAAAATTAAATTGACTGTCTCGTAAACATATATAATTTAAATAAAATACATTAATCAAAATCAAAACCAACGCAACGTATGAATATTTTATGGGTCTTGTTAACGAGTGCTCCCGAGGCACACTTTAAGCATCCTAAATTTGGAAATTATTCTTAAAAAAAGTAAACTATTACAATTTACAATGCATTCGTTACATAACTTTTCATATAAAATTTACCCTTTAAAATTCTTAAAGAGTGCTCCAGACACTCGTTAACCTTTCCCATATTTTATTTGGTATCTTATACTTACGTCTTAGATTTAACAAGAGATAAAGAAGACGGTGCTTGAAAGGGAAATGAAACGGAAAAAGAAAAAAAAAAGTTTTTTAATGATAAAAGTGACATTGAACCTTCAAGAAAAAGAAAAAAAAAACTTTATCTTTTTAAATTACTTCAAAAAACGGTTGTCCTCTCTCTCTCTTTGTGATATTAATAATTTTGATGAATAAATAATAATATCTTATTTCCTTTTTTCATTTTCCATTATGTGACAGCCAGAAACAGCGAAAATAGGGTAACGAAAAGGGCATTATCGTAACTTTCACCGAATACACCCTCTTTAGACTGATTTTTAAAGGATAGCTAGCTCCGTGATTTCAACGCAGCTCTTTACCCAAAACCCAAAACTTTCCCGAGAAAATCTTCCTTGTTCTTCATTTTCCTGAGAAAATCTGTGAACCATGTCGTGGCAAACTTACGTTGATGATCACCTTCTCTGTGACATTGATGGTAGTCATCTCAGTCATGCTGCTATCCTCGGTCATGACGGTAGCGTTTGGGCTCAGAGTGCTAGTTTCCCTCAGGTACCTTTCATCAATCCATCGATTCTCACTTCTTTTACCTTCTATTTCTTTCATTGGATCTGTTTCTTTCTCGATTCATCGTTTGATTAATTCATTTCTTAGTTTTATGAGTTTCATTCTTTGTTTATTGAATATTCTAGATTTTCCGATCTCTGCTACTGTGATTGTAAATTAACCTTACACTGATTATCATGGATCCGCATGCAAATGAATTTTTGTACTTAGGGATCCAATTCAGCATAGAAGAGAATTTGACTTGAGTTGAATTGAATTGAACCGTTAATTAATTAATTAATTAAGTGGAAGCTATGTCGTTTTGATTATACATTGTGCCTAAAGTATATGAGATGCTGTTGTGAAGTGTAATTGAAACAGATCTGATTTATTTATTATTATTTGTATAATTTTCTTTTAAAAAAAACGTGTTGGTGTTTTATTTTGTATAGTTCAAGCCTGAAGAGATAACTGCTATCAATAAAGACTTTGATGAGCCCGGAACTCTTGCTCCAACTGGATTACATATTGGTGGCACTAAATATATGGTGATTCAAGGTGAACCTGGAGCTGTCATTCGAGGGAAGAAGGTAAACACTGTTTTTCATGAATCATCTTTTGCTTCAATTTTGATTTACTTTGATTCATTATGTAGTGTAATGATTTATGGTATGTTTTAGTATAGATGATTGTTTAATGTTTGATTGAATCTCAAAGTTGGTCCAATTAATTGTAGTGTGTTGGCATGTTGGCACTTGAATTTAAGAAATTTGCATAAAACATTATGGAAATTGTAAATTTCAGACCATGATAGTTCAAATGTTATATATGGTTAAAAAGTAGTTTTCAAATGTTATATATGGTTAACAAGTAGTTTTCAAATTTTTCTATAAAGGTTGAATACTTCAAATCAAATTGCTACTGGTCAGCTAAAATTCAAAGTGCTACCATAAAATGTGTGACTAAAATGCCTGTCAATTTACTATTTTAGGGATGTTCTTGTCAATTTGGTAATTTCGGTAACTATTCTTAGAGCACCTTACAATTTCAGAATTTTTAACTCTTAAAACCACAATGGGTTTTAACTCTTATCATTTTCTCAATCAAATTAAAATTGAAAATCTATTTGAAAGTGAGATGCAACCTTATCATTGGCAGTGCTTGTGCTTCAATTAAATCAGAATTTTTCAGTTTTTCCTTTTAATCTTCCAAATTGAGGTTGACACATTTGGTTGGCAAGATTATTGTATGATGCCTTTGAACAGTTAAATGCTATTTATTGGTATTGTCCTGCATAAAACATTACCTTCAATTTTGTTCTGAATAAGTCTTATGGTCAATTTTTTTTATTCAATCGTAAAACATGAACATATATCTGCTATGTTACCTGAACATTTCATAATACTTATTTTGGGAATTATATTATTCCAGGGTTCTGGTGGTGTTACTATTAAGAAGACCAATTTGGCCTTGGTCATTGGCATTTATGATGAACCAATGACTCCCGGTCAGTGCAACATGGTAGTTGAAAGGCTTGGTGATTATCTTGTTGAACAGGGTGTTTAATCCTCTTCCTATGTCTTATTATAGTTCATATTTCATTGGCTTCTGTACAAGTTTTTGCGTCGACCTTGAATGGAATACTTGATTGCAGTGTAATAATATTTTGGATTTCATAAAGTTGTTGGATCTGCGTGTGGCGAAGAAGTGTTTGGTGCTTGAGAAATGATGACTATAATCTTTGTCCTTGTACTTTTTTAGTGGGTACCGTATACATTAAAGTGCTTTTAAATTCTAATGCTATGGTATATTGGTTGGCAACTTGGCATATTTTTGAATTCTTTGCAGATTTTTATCTATCTGGCAAAAAGCCTCTTCATATTTATACCTCCATGTTCTAGCTCTTTTTTTCATAATGCAAATTATTCTCTTTCGGTTTACAATAGAATTAAGTATTTCCATACGTGGCAGAGTGTCTTGTAAGCCAGGTTGTTGCTAATCTTTCTCTATATCTTCATAGGAGATGGTATCATGATAACTTATGCATGCCGACTTGTTCAAAGCATTACAATATTGAGGATTGTGGTCTTTAAAATCCCAACTTGCTTTGTTCCTAAACTAAATCCGAGCGTTGCCGCGGTATTTTCTTAGAGCTTCTTGATCTTGACAAGTTAACATATATATAAGCGCAATTCATTCACATAACTCAGTTCATTCAGATTTATAAGAATAAACTACGTAGAATAGCTACAACAGGGATTGCGCCTGAGTGGAAAAGAACAAAATGTTGTCTTCATTCATGTTTAAGTCACCGTAGAAAATGGATACAAATATTTTTTACAGGTCATTGGCTATTGTTGCATGGTTCAGTCTGGTTCAAATGACAATGTTTTCCTGCTTCCTATTCTTACGGATATCATTAAATCTCTAGCTTTATGACTGGGAAACATCATCAGTTAATGTGTACCACGAAGTTAACTTGTGTGCGGTTAAGGGTTATTCGTGCTCCTTTGAATTTGAAGGAGTTGACATTTGTGTAGGTTGTCCTTTACTTTTTTCTTTTTTTTTTGTACTTGCTTTAAATCTGAGGTGATATTAGGACTGTTTCTTTATTTCGTTTGATTAGTTAACATTATTTCCCTTTCTCTATCACAGTAACGAAATGACATGGTGGACCTATAAATAGCGGTGTCAAATTGGGATAATTGAGAGGAAAATGTATAAGGGTAAGATTAAAAACACACGTAGCTCACTACTTGTATTACCAAAATTTAAATCGTTTTTATCGAACAAAATACAATCATATGTTGTTTATTTGCTGAAAAAAAAAATCTTAGGCGAACCAACAGTTTATGCACTAACTATAAACATCACCAATGGTAAATGAATGGGAGGAGATTAGTCAACAAGCTTGGCAATGGGTGACCACGAGTTTGATGGCATGGAGTACCCTGAATCAATGATATTTTGACAAATGCCTACACAATCAATTGTGTTTTTGACAGAATGCCTACACCATAATTGGGAAAAAGAATGATATCTAAATATTGTGCAAGTATGTTCGGTTTGCAATTAGAAAACTGTACATTTGGATCTTGCTAAATAATTGCCGCAGATACTCTTTATCAATTGTTAAAAGTCTAATATCCTTTGTCAAAAAAAGAGTCCAATATCCTATTATTAAGTCTCATCATTATCACTATATGCAAGTCAATTCTATAATGAAGATTTCACAATAATGATTCCTTTTTTTTTTTATGGGAACAACGATTCCTTTTATTTAGCACTATATTCAAATTGAAAAAAATAAACAAGTTTTATTTTCTTTAAATAAGATTTCAGGTATGAATTGTTTAGAATTGTAAATTATAAATACTGATGCAAGTAATAGGATTTCAGGTTGATACTAAAATCTGAACAACCTTGTAATGTTGTTTATTCAGTTAGTCGGCAGTATCCATAGCTAGTTATCCTGATTCCAAATGGATGCTGCAGATTGAGGGATAGTGTTTCATTTGTAAGTCTATTTACCCATTACTGTGTCATTATTAGTATCACTCTATTGAAAACTACTTCTATCTATCTAGGTGAAGCAAATCACAACGGACTAAAAATGTTAATTTTATCACTAGAATCAAACGGAAACTCCCTAAAGGCCAACTACAAAATTGGACCTAAACTTCCATATCTTGTTATCACTCGACACTTGCGATAATCTGGAAACACCAGGCGGTAACTAACAGCTGCGACATACCTATGAGCAATCTGATAAGGACTCAATAAAATGAATCACAGAGAAGTCATTTATCTTGCTTGCTGTTTTGGCTTACCTTGTTGGCACATAAAACTAGTAGCAAGAAGTTTAGACCTATCACTTCTCTAATTATTTTACAACAGCAAATGATTTTTTTACACTTATCTGATTTATGGCATAGTATGAAAAGCTTTACAACAAACCGCTACTTCTCCCGCACACCAAAACGCAGCATACATCTAAACATAGCAAAATCATGCTGCACTTTCGACAATCAAGCTTGTCTTGTCATGATTGTTCAATATTCAATAGAATGAAGAGACATGTTACAAGAAGATAAATAGAAATTGAAGAGTAATAAATTCCTTTCTGCTGGGAGGATGAAGTTGACGACATCACCCTTGTGTTACCTCCCGAAGTTTTATTATTGCTGCAAAAACACAAAGGAAGAAAAACCAAAATGTCATGTTTGGCCTTAATAGCAAGTACTAATTACGTGTATAAATAATTTAAGTTCATCCAAAATAAATATGTTTTATGTTGAACTTACCCATCTCTCATGTAGATGCAGTTGTCATAGCCTGCAAAATGAAAACAACTGGTCTTTCAGTAACAGAAAAAACAATCTACACCAACAATCGTCAAATCATAAAAAATCTTTGACTTTAATCATAACTACTTCCATATATGATTGGTTGTGATTTGTCGACAGTATAACACTTTTTACACCGATACTGTATTGAAATTAAACTCTAAAACATATCCATCAACAAACTCTAATGCTTTTTTGTACTAAAACGGATGTCACCTTTCATCAAATCATATTTAACATATGTACGCAATAGTTTCTGAACAAAAAACAGCATGTATAAAAGAGAACAAAACAGTTGAATTGGTGAAAGAGTTGTAATGAACATACTTGGATCCTTGTCAATTTTAACACCTGTACCCCCAAAACTACAAGCAACATCAGAGGCCCCATTTTGCTGGTAATAGCTATTAAAAACATAAGATGCATGTGAAGCTAGATTGTCCGGTTCGAAACAAGGCTGACTAGGCTGGACAGCAGTACAGTCCACATTGCCAGGACCACAAGCCCAATCCAAAGCATTCTGCAAGTCAATTTCCGAGGCTTTGCTTGAAGCAATGCACCATGTTGTTCGATTTGACCGGGTTACATTTGCAGCCGTAGTCATATCAACCGCACCTCGTCCGGTGAAATCTAGATTATAGACACTTGTCTGATCAGGATAAAATAATCCCCAGTTCCTCTCTGATTCTAAACCGGGCTTCCTATTTTCGTTAAACAACGAGAAAATATAAACATCTAGCTCTTGTCCTGGCTTCGCAGGAGTACCTGTATTATTGATAACATGCCTTATGAGATTAGTATTATATGTTTGTGCATTATCAGGAGTTGCAGCCTTCTCCTTTGGCGACCCTTTGGAAGGCCAACCTGTTTCCGTGACCATGACCTTAATTGTTCTGAAATTTAATGCCATGAGTGCATAGTAAATAGCATCGATCTGTGCATCAAACATGTTTGTGTACAACAAACCAGTGTTTGGATCAATAACTTCAGAGGATGCCTGAAAAAGGGCATAGTCTAAAGACACTTTATTCCGTGAATCTCGGTAAGCATAATAAGGATATATATCGATCATAAAAGGCGATTGATTTTCAGCAAGAAATTCTAGCATTGGCTTCAGGAAATGTGCATGGCTGCTATTGAAAGCCCCGGCTGATGGCGGGAACGATCGTGACAGAACTCCAAGGGAATGAGTACTGGAAACTTTTATCTTTTTGTGCAGCCCAAGTTTCTTGAGTGCTGTAAGTACATTGTTCATTGCAGGTACTACCAATGAAGAGGTATTATAGGAACTTTCTGTGACTTCAGCACCAACAGTTATGTATGTGATCTTTGTGGCTGGATAGTAAGGAAGGACACTGTTTTTTATCCAAGCGTCAGCGTTAGATTGGAATTGAGAAAATGAGAGCAAATCTGAGTTTGGCACACCAATCATAAGTTCAACTCCGGTTTTTGCAAAAGACCTTAGGACCTGTACATTAGAATCATAAATCCTGACATATTTGATTTTATGAAGTTGAACCAATTGTGCCACCTTGTCGGGTGTCGGGAGGTCATCTGCATTTCTTCCATAGCAGATCCCAATGAAACTTCCTGAGCAACAGTCTGACAAAGAATTTCAACAGATTTAATAAAATGAAGAATTACAGCTAGCTCTACTAGTTTATATGATATCTGCATGTCTAAACAATTAATAAAACAATTGTTCCGATAAACAAAAAGTCTCACATTACTTGGAAATCGAGCTAAGTATAGTTTACAAACATTCACTTTGTCAACTCATTGAGGCGCCTTTTAACTAAGGATAAAATTGTGATGACTCACATGACTCATGAGACCCAAAATGGACAATACCTCAAAAAAGCTGTGAATCTAACTTGAGGTCAGAACAATTTTCAATCAATATTATGACACTAATCAAACCATAAGGTCATGTTAAGGTATGATCTGTTTAACAAATTTGAGCAAAAACCTCATGGAGCTAGGCACAACTGTAGTAAAACCATTCTACTCTAATTTAAAACATTTTGTAATTCTAGTTTCTACAACCATTTCATACTCCACATTTCACCGCAGATTGTTTGAAACTGAATACAGGAACTCCCTCAATTACAATGCTTACATGCATAAATAAATCCAATTATAATTGAATAAACCATCATAAATATATTTAGAGAAGTGAAATTCATGAAAATTATTAATAAAAAAAGAGAGCACCGACATTCTCTAAAACAAAGTTAGAAAATTGAGGCAACAATAATACTACTGATAATGGAGAAATGGCGATCTAATTGGGATAAAAAAATAATATTTAATAGCATAGAAAAACAGTGAACATAAGAAGAAAGAGTAAGATTAAGTACGAACCAAGAAGAAGGAGGAACAGTGAAGCCGCAAAGATGAAACTGAAACTGAAACTGAACCTAGCAGCCATTGGTGTCTTGTGTTGTCTGTCTTCTAAACTGTGTTATCTCAGAAAAAAGAATAAACAGAGAAAGTTATAGTATACAGTTACAATTTGTTTGTTCACGAGTATGCAAAGCTTTTCACCTAACGTTATAATAATGCTCTCAGAAAGAGAGTAACGGCTCTTGTTTCTTTTTTCAGGTTTCTCTCTCTTCAGATTCGAGCACCACAGTCTCAGTTTGTTTTTGTCCTGTTGTTAAGGATGATGTTACTTACTCAAGTACACAGAAAGGAATGCTTTTATCAAGCTGTTTAATCATAAGATTTCCTTTTTACTTTTCTTTCATTTTAAAATCATTTTAATTTTTTTTTATCAATATAAGTTTACACAAAATACGTTTCATTGGGTGCATAATACAACTAATTTGACCTAAAAATATCGAATTAGAAAAACTAAATTCTTATTTTTCAAACATGATTAATGTATGTAGGTCGATCTAAAAAACCTCACGATTCAATCTAAACCAAAGATTTGTTAGTAGTTTGAAGTGATTTAATTTGGGGTAACCAATATATGATTCTCAAATCACCCATTCAAAGAAAATACCCTCAAGGGCAGATAACCATTGTTCACTCCACGACAATTATCTATCGTTCATACATGTTTGATACATTAGCCAGCTCACTTGTACTACATTATTCACTCACCAAGTTTCTTCACTCTTCCATCCATAATACTAAAAATTTTAAAAAAAATTGCAAAAAGTTTGAATCAAATCATTGAAGAAGGATTGATATAAGGTTTCTACACTCATAGTTTGACGTCAGAAAACATGTTTTGCATCTTTTAAGCTGTTTACATTGTTTCATTTTTCTGTCATTTTTTTCGTGTTCTGACATGCATATGTAATGATAGTTAGCTACCATAGGTGTCAACCACAACTAACTACCGCTCCAAGGAAGGTAGTTAACTGCCGTATTCGCCTTTTTTCCATTTTGTTGCATTTGATGATTAAATACTTTTTTTGTGCTATGTTTTGTTTGTTCCCTCTCCCCCTCTCTCTCTCTCTCTCTCTCTCTCTCTCTATATATATATATATATATATATATATATAGTTATGGTTGAAAATGAGAATGATAATTTTGGTGAGTCAAAAAAAGTATTGTTGAGTCCTCCGTCAAATTGAAATAATCTATTGTTAAAGCTTTCAATTATGTGAAACCAAATATTGTCGAGGTTTTCATTGATGTGAAACTTTCTATTGCTGGTTCAGAAGTTTCCAAACTTTGTGATAATGAAGTAGATACGACACTTGACATTTTCACCAAAGATAAATGGAAAATTAGAGATGATATAATTGATTGAGTTCGTCGACAAGTAACAAAGGCAAAATTTACATTGATTATAGATAAATCCTATTCAACATGTTAGGGTTGGCTTGTGAAAGGAGTGGTGAGTACAATACACCCAAGAAGAAATTGAACCGAGAAAACTCGAAGTCAAGAAAATGTGGGTGTATATTTAGGATGCGTAGTTATTTAAAGAAGGGAAAAAAATTAACGGTGGTTGAGTATTCTTAATGGAGCTCACAAAGCATAAGATAGAGCCAAAGTTAGAAGATAGCCTTCTTGTTGGTAGATTAATTGAAAAAGACAAGAAGCTTGTTGCTGACCTGGCAGAGAATTTGGTGAAACTTAAGCATGTACTGATGAATGTGAAAGAAAAAAGAAAAGAAAATGTGACGAGTATAAAGCAAGTGTATAACGTATGTGAAAGACTCAAAAAGTCCATCATAGCTGAAAAGGCAGAGATGCAACATTTGTTTATATGTTTCGAGGAGCACATATATGTTTACCAGTGTAGAAGCAAATAAGAGGCTACTACTGTTTAGGATATACTTTGGCATCATCCTGAATATGTAAAATTGTTTAACGTTTTTCCAACTGTTTTGATCATGGACTCCACATATAAAACCAACATGTACATAATGCAATTGGTTTAAGGTAGTTTGGGTAATCTTAATTGAGAAGACATATTGTGTTGGTTTTGCTTTTCTGACGTCTGCAAAAAAAGAAGAAAACTTCACTTGAGTTCTATAAATATTGCTTGATCTTCTGAAGTGAAAAGACAATAAACCATAGGTGATTGTAACTAACAAAGATACCACAGTGATGAATGTTGTCGTCGTTGTTTTTCCTAAAATTACCACATTAGTTTGTTAGTTTTATATTGGTAAAAGTGTTAGAGCTAAATGCATCACATATTGCAGAGTAATCTAAGGATGTCAACGTGGATGATATGAGTGAAGAAAGTCATTCTATAATGTAGAACACTTATTACATAGTAGAGTAATCATAAGAGTGACTATAGCCAATACTTAGGTTTGAGAAAGCTTTTACATATATTATGAATGGTTTGTACGCTCCCCAAAATAATATTTGAATCGCACCAAAGATAGGTGATTGACATTACTTGACATGACCATGCTCAATAAATCATTATTCTTATTGTAGCATGGGGTGTATCCAATTTTAAAAAATAAAGTAATTTGAAGAAATACTTATCTATTTTTTGTAGATAGTTAAAATGACAAAACTAATATAAATTCACATATAAATAGAGAAGTTGGAATTCAAACCTCGATCATGGTCATGGGGCAGAAGGTTGGCCCCTAATCAACTTGTGTGAAAGAATATTCAATGTGAAATGTTAATCTGAGACTTTGTAACTCGAGGGATTAGTCTAGGCCGTCTACAATACCCATGAGTAAATAAAAACATTTTCTTAGAGGAAATAGAAACAATTGTTGTAATGGAAAAAAAAGTGATAAATTCAATTTCATTTTTTTTTCTTATAAAAAAAGTTCCTGGAAACATAGCTCATTTTCTAAGGACAATGAATTGTAATATGTAGTGGTCGAATTCGAACTCTAAACTCCAAACTTATTCATTTTAAAAGGTGAATTTTAGCTATATGCTATTTGACCAAAAATAAAATAAAAATATATATAAATTGATTTATAGCGACAGTGAATCACCGTAACCTCCTATGTTTAATATATATATATATATATATATTTTGTTCCCGTGAACTTAACTCAGTTGGCAGAGACATTGCATAATTTATGCAGGGGTCAGGGTTCGAACCCCGGACACCCCACTTCTCCATATTTAATTGTGTGAGCTCTGTTCTACTTGACAAAAAAATAATATCTCAGTTCTCAAATCTCAACCAAGTTATATATAAAAAATTATATAATTTTCTTCTTTATATAAGGTCCAAACTAAATACATGCATGATTTAACTCAAACCGCTCGTCCAAACAAATTTTGGGTGAACTTGGTTTTCATTTTAATCAACCAACCTCCCTTGGGTTGGATTTCGATTTCAAAGATTTGAAATCTACTCAACCCATTCCAAATCACACAATAGAGATTTAATAAAAAAAAAAGGCTTAATTGGTCTTTTGGTCCTCTAAATAATTATCAGTTTACATTTTGGTCCCATAAATCGTAAAACCAACATTTTGGTCCCTCAACGTTTGCTTCATTATTCAATATAGTCCTTCGCTGTTAACATTAACCCCAAATGTCTATAGTGGACTTAGCTTAAAAGTGGTCCGCCATAGATCCTACTAATTATTTTATATTAAATCGTTTGATCTTTTTTTTAAATGATGACCATTAGATTACGCAAGGCTATTTTATCTTACGGTGAGTCAGCAACAACTGATTAATTTTCCATTTCTTCATCTTCTTTCTTCCTCTTCTTCATCATCTTCAACATCACATTCATCAACACCATCATCAACTTCATCATTTACCCAAAAACATCAAACACCATCGACAACAACATCATCTCCATCGTTTTGAATCTTCACCACTTCACCAAAGATTCTGAATCTTCGCAACAACATCATCATCACCATCGATTCGAATCTTCACAGAAAAATCCAACAGAGATCCGAAGTTTTAATCTTCACTACTTCACCAAAGCTTATGAAGCTCCTTAGTCCCTAATTTTTTCAACAAAGATCCCTAATTTCTGAAGCCTCATATACACGTTCACCAGTTCACATCACATTAATAATCAAATCTTCACCAAAGATTTAATCTTTTCACAAACCCCATCAGATCCCAATCCCACCATATCAAAATTACAATAACAAAACCAAAAATCAAAAACTAAAAATCAACAGACCCATAGTCATTTTTCTTCAAAATTCCACAAGTGAAAACAAACCTAGAAGTTATTGATGAAAACTGACCAAACCTAGATTGCAAAACAAAACCTTTATTCATTCTCCAACAAGATACGTTTCCAACATTAACCATTGTAGCACAAACATGAATCACCAACAACAAGATTCTTGTACAAAACAGTGACATTGTTGTTATTGTAAAGTTTTCTTGTTTCAGACGGTGGCGCAGATGATGGCGGTAGAGTCGGACGACGAGGGTGGTGCCGGAGCCGAGAGCATTGATTAAGGGCAGCGATGAGAGGATAAAGATGACGGTGAAAGTGGAAAAAGCGATGGAAGAGAGTGAAATTTTCTTCATCTATACTTCATTGGTAGAGAGAGAGAGAGAGAGAGAGAGAGAGAGATTGAAGGGTACGATGAAGGTTTTTCAGTTTCTGGAAAATTCATTGGTAGAGAGAGAGAGATGATGAAGGTTTTTCAATCTCTGGAAGAAAGAAAAAATTGGTATGCGTTGTGTTGTGTTGAAAAGTGAAAAAAATAATGTGTTGATGGTTCACCATTAAATATAATGGACATGCAATCAAATGGTTAAAATCATATCAAAAATATGAACCTTTTTGACTGACGGAGCAAAACCAAGGGGACCAAAATGTTTGTTTTACGATTTGTAAGAGCAAAATGTAAACTCGAAATTATTTAAGGGACCATTAATGCAATTAAGCCAAAAAAATAAGTTTTTCTTTTTACAATAGTAAAGAAATGCCATAAAATTTTATTCTCTCTTTTTATTTCCCATTCTTTTCCCTTATGATCTCATATGCCACATATGCATATTCATAAATGTACTATTATTTTATTCTTTAAATCTAATATCTTACTAGTTACTTTATTGGCGAAATTATATCCACGTATTTATAAATGTAGTACAATCTTATTATTTTATATTCTCATTTGTTGTATATTTATATATTTGATGCTAAAAAAAATAGGGATGTTCATTTTTTGTGTGGAGAGAATAAGGAAAATAAAAAGAATGCGAGCAATCCGCTATCCAGTACTACTGTAACAGGTGATTCTTGCACGAGACCAAATCAAGGTTTCCTACAAGGTTTGAGGTCCTTATTTCGGCAGAAACTCGGCCCAACCCAACCCAACTCATATTCAAACCCAACTTCCTGCATAAGCTATCAAATTGTACCTGTAAAAGTTCTAAATATTTCTCTAAATAAATTTTTTTCTTTCGCACCAGTTTCCGATTTAGTGATGATGGACGACTAATCCAACTCATGCGTAGAGGCATGTGCACTAGTCAAACGTTGTTCCCCAGAAAATTGAACCTGGTATTCCCCAAGTACGTCCTTGGAAGAAGCTCCTTGCCAATAGAGCCCAAACAACTTGGTTATTTCTCTAAATATTTGTTGTGCGGTAATTATCTCCATATTGAAGTCTTTTCAATTAAGGATTATAATCGTACACCAAAAAAAATTAAAGATTATAATCAATTAATTAATAGCTCTTATAAAAAAATATCAATAGACAAACTATTGAACTTGTTCATTTTATGAAGAAAAAAATTGATCTACATAAATCCTAAACATATTCCGCTCCTGAGTTCCTTTTCTGGTTCAATTACATCAACCAAAAACATCCTATATAGTTCCAAAATTTGCAAAGACATTGAGAATCAATTACTACCTTTAAATATGCCATTTGACTAAGAGTTGTGTTATTTGAACATCTATTTGACAATCGTGAAACTCTCCAGACACGTTTGACAATTGGGAAACTCTTGTAAGCAAGTTTCTCATGAAATATATCATTATCCTTTTAAATAATAGATTTAATATTAGCGTGGTTTCTCACGGTGATTTCTTTTTTCTTTTACGTTCCGGAGAACCAAAAATATGTTTATTAGCCAAGTTTAGTAAAGAAATGTCAAGTGTCCTTTATTAAGGCATGGACGGTTTTGGGAAGCAGTACTTTGACAATTCTTAATTTTAGACAAAAGTGAATGATGTCGAGAGAGGCAAGTGAGAATGGAATTTCTATTGAATAATGGATGTTCGGAGTTGAAAAGTTGAATGAAACCATGGAGTATATTGAATTAAAATGAAAAAAAAAATGGTCACAATCCAATGGGTGGTGAGCGGAAATAAGATTATGTGAGATCAGCATCATTTTAATTAATTACACAACATTGGTATGGCCTACCCGGCAGTGTCAGTGCAATTGGAACATAATATTACCGTGTGGTGGCAATTTGATTGCCACTCAATTATCAACACGTCATGACCTACCCAACCCAACTCCACCTTCTTATCTTCACATGTCATATCCTTCTCGTACTAATCCACCTCATTCTCAACACAAAGATGCTTCTCAACATTTACAATTTTTTTTTTCTTTAAAAAAAACATTTACAATTTTATTAATTTGCAATAAAATGTCTAAGTTCATTTCAAAAAGAGTTAAATTAATATATTTTGTTGTATACATGTATTCAATAATGTTTTGTCAGATCAATTAATAAATATAATAAGTAACGAATATAATAAGTTATGTGTACTCATATTCATTAATTGACGTAACAACATATATGTATAAAATAATTTACATTAACATAATATACTAGTGATTAAATTTTAAAAGAAATAGTTTATTTTTGGCTTTCCATGGTACTTGGTTCGTGATTGGGTGGAGGTCTCAATAGTTGATCCTAATTCTATAGTGGATCATTTTCATCATCATGCTTATTCGTTAGGTGGTTCGAAATAGCGGCAATCTTTTATGTGTCTAATGCGGCTTGCTACGGTTTAGGTGATTTGGCAAGAAAGAAATGATAGAATCTTTAATAATAAGGCAAAATCTATGCATCACTTGTTAGATAAGGTCAAGTATTTATCGATGTGGTGGCCAAGAAAAATGATAAAAATATTTCTATTGAGTTATTGGGTGGTGACAACGTCCTTTAGATTGTTTAGACGCTGATTATATGTTTTTTATTTTGCTTCTTCTTTTTGGTAAAGTGTTGTTTTTTAACTTTGTTGATCTTCCTTAATATACCTTGTGCTGAGAGGAGCATCTTTTATCGTTTAATATAAGTTCTGTTTTGTCTTGTTAAAAAAAAAATAAAGATAACACTCCGTATTTACATGATAATAATACATATATACCTTCCCTAAAAAATAAAATAATACATATATACCTTTTTATATAACGAATTTACCCCTTTTTTAATTTGCAATAAAATGTCTAAATAAGTTCACAAAGAAATAACTATTTTTTACATCAAATAATAATAGAAAGAAAAAAAGTCTATTGAATCATAATATGAAAATATAAAACCATTCTTTCAAAAAAAAATTGAAAATATAAAACCATGTCAATATAATTATGTGTAGATCCCCCACAAAAAAAATTATGTGTAGGTAGCAATAAATAATAATGGATCTTGCAAGAGTAACAAAACATAAAAATACTGGATCTTGCAATTAACAAAAATTGGTCTGGTGAGGAATGATAACGCGACACAAAATATGTAACACATATTAGACACCGTATACTATATAACTATCACTGTTACTCAATACATCTGTTTTTATTATTTTTTATTTTATTCTATTTCCTTTTGTTCTTTCTCCTTTGACAACATACCTCTCTCCCTCCCACTATGTCCTCTCTCTCACAACCCTCGATTCATCCGACATCCGCCTCCCTCCGCCGGTCTCCCTCCGTCGGCCACCGTCACCGTAGGCGCGTAGGTTCTCTGCACAACCTTTCTTGTGCATCCCTTCCACCACCAACTCCTTCTCCCCTTTCTCCTTATTGTAACCGCCATGCTCCAACCACAACAACACCATCACAATCGCCATCGTTCGGTGACTGGATCTCGATCGTAGCAGATCCGGTCGTTTTCTGTCGTCTCAAATCTGGTGACTGGATCTCTAGTTGTAGCAGATCCGGTCGTTTTCCGTCGTCTCAAATCCGATTGTTACTATGCCTTCGTGTCAGATCTAAAGAAAATTACAATGAAGTGAAAGGAGGAAGAAGAAATTACAGTGAAGGGGAAATTGTAGTGAAGTGAAAGAAGGAGGAAGGAAGAAGAAAGAAAGAAAATGACAAAATTGCACTTTTAATTAAAGATGAAATGACACAATTACCCCTAGTGTCTGTATTGTGTCAAGAAAAATGTGTTTAGTTATCATTTTTGATAATTTTTTCTGGCAGAAATGCACAACTATTTTTTTTTTGTTTATTAACAACTAAAAACATAGTTTTAAAACTCGACTCGAACCGGTCGGTTGGACCTGAAACCGGTGGGTAGGCCGGTTCTAGCAGACCTTTGGATCGGCCATGTAGTTAGCTCGGCGAGAACCGGTCAAAACTAGTAAAACTTGGTAAAAACCGGTGACTCGGCCGAGTATTTGGTTGGACCGGTTTGATGCAAGAAGATAATTTAATTAAATTATGCCGTAAAAAGTAACGTTGGTGGGAGTTGAACTCGTGACCCAACAATTAAAGAAAACTCTCTTAGCCACTAAAACACTATTAGTTTTTGTGTTCGATTTGATTTTACTATGATTACAATAACACATGTTTGGCTAAAGATCACTACCTATATTACCATCTTGTCGAAATATTTATCATAAAGCAAATACGTTTCAATTTTCTTTTATTTTTTTTATGATAAAAATACCTCATAAAATAAACTTATATAATCTTTATCAAAATCATCTTTGAAAAAAAAAATTCTTTGTCAAACTCATAAGCATATATAATTATTTCAAACAAAAATATATAATTATCAAACTCAAATATTTCATTTAAAACTCATGATAATTAGTCTATAAAATTATGTTTGTTGGATAGTTATTTTTATTCTATTCTATATGCGTCATGATTTTAGTTTTTGGAGTGACTGAGTCACCAGTTCAATGATTAAATACCTATACATGTTTAATTTAAACATTGAGTTATCTAATCGAGTCATCCGGTTTGATCGATTCAGTCATGCGGTTCAACCAGTGACCCAATAGTTTGACCATCGACTCAGTGATCCAGTATCTTTGCTGAGTCGATGACTGAGCCGAGTTTTAAAACCATGACTAAAAATTCTCTAAAAAATTAATTATATTGGTGTAGCCAAAAAAAAAAATGAAATTCATTTGGTATATATACGAAGAATATGCCATGTACGTGGATGACCTGACTTAATACGTAGATAAAAGTGCATGAATACTGTTTTGTTGTTGTTGAAAAAGTGCATGATTAATGTTTGGACGAGGGGGCAAATGTTCAACCAATTGGAATATGCCAACGTATGGACCATGAGTTTTCATTTTCAAACTCAAGTTCGTATAGCACGTGGGTTGAATACTTTTTCTTTTTCTTCACAAATGGCCGGTTGAATACAGTTTGTTACCTAAAAAATCTGAGTAAACGGAATTTTGGGGATCAAGTAAGCTTGCAGCCAAGATTACAAGCTACCCATTGGAAAGAAGAAAAAAAAACTCAGAATTCGTCAACTCAACAGAGATTTATTCGAAACTAGCTAGTACCAGTAGCATAATTACTTCAGACATCCAATATGAAACTCTTAACATTCTTGTGATAGTCGTGACAACTCTAGATCATTTGATTAAATAAACGGTTGAGAACCTTTAGTTATTTAATTTGATAATGTAACATAGACCATCCGATCTCAATTCAATATTAGATGATTTATTGCGTAAAACTATATCAACATACAACCATAGGAAATCTGGTTGCAACTTGCATAAGACATGAAATATTCCAAAATTCTTTAAAGAAAAGGAAACATGCTATAAATACACTTTTTTTTACCTTAAATGGATTAAACCTATCTTTTCCATTTTTCTATTTATTATATTTTCTTTCAAATTGAAATTTATGATGGATTAGGTTGTCGAATTGGAATACACGTATCTGATATGGCTTTATGAAGCATAGTTATTAGTTAGCAAAATGAGGGTCCACTATTTTCACAAGGCAAAAATGAAAGAGAAGTTAATAATATTAAGAGGGTGACTCACGATATGGTTGTCATTATTTAGTCCTTATCCTCTATCTTAAAAATGTGAGAGAAGCTATTTATTTTACACCATATATAACATGATCTGACTGTGACAAAAATTTAATCAAGATAGAATATTATAATAATAAACGTTATATTTATCTATAGCCAACTCATATATATTTATGGAATCAAGTAACAACAACATTATCCAAATCTTCATTGATTGGTAAGGTTCTATATATAAGACCACCCAATATTTTATGCTTTATCTGTTAAAGTTAACTACTCCATATACATGTAATCATGGCCAATTCCATTTCATAATAGAGGAGACACTTTCTTCCATTTTCTTCTTCTTCTTTAAGCGAAAAGGCAAAGCAAATATTTCTAGAAATGAATGTGAAGGGAATCAAAGATGGTAACAGTAACAAAAATTGGATTGTTAAGCAAGATGTGGTTGAGGTAACTGATTCAATTTCCAATGGCTCTATTACAGAAGATTCAATGAATTCTATGTGTTCATCTTCTTCGTCAGAGTTAGATGATGATCAAGAAGCATCTTCTTCAACTTCTAGTTTGTCATCTTCATCATCATCACATTCAAATGGTCCTTTATATGAACTATCAGAACTTATGAACCATCTTCCTTTGAAGTAAGCAATTTCTCATGCATGATACATTTTTTTTACTATATACTTTTTAGCCTGCTTTTTATTCAATATCAATATTTTGTTGTTCATTTATTCAATTCCATTTATTGTGACATTTGCAGGAGAGGATTGTCTATGTTTTATCAAGGGAAGGCACAGTCTTTTGGTTCTTTAGCTAGGGTGAAGAGCATAGAAGATCTTGCTAAGAAAGAAAAAGCAAATTATAGAAACAAAACGAAATCATGCAAAAGGTTCGGGTTGTGCACTCCAAAGGCAACAATATCAAAGAAAGCTTCAAGAGGACCTTGTATAATAACTAGAAGAGGGAGTTTCCTTGGAGGGTCTAGATCTTCATTTGCTGTACACAAAAACTTATGAAATTCAATTTTGTAAGAACTTTTTGTTTCATTTCATGCACAAAATATTGAGGAAAATTTTGAATTGCTCACACTTTAGTTTCTGAGTTAAAATCATATTATTATTTATTTTTTGTTGAAATGAAATCTTCTTATATTACTACTTATTCTACATGTAGATGATTGATCATATGTGTCCTCACTCTTATGTTTTCCACATGGTGATATAGGATTCCTCTTCTTGTGTTGTTAGTAGTCCATGATTTCTAAATTATATGTTGATGAGTATAACTGTTTGGATAAAGGTGGAATGTTAGTAGTAGTATAGTAGTAGTTTGTTAGGGAGAAGGAAAAGGAACTCTTCTAAGCTAGTTTATCCCATCAGGAGATCAGATCACAGTATATATGAATCAGCAAATATTTTAAGTTCAATAAATAATTGTACTCACAGTCACACTTCCGAATAGTGGCAAGGATATAAGTAAAACTGAAGGAGGCATATAAAATATATTAAGATCAAGAGTACATCAACAATTAATGCACATAAATCAGAGTCTATTAAGACCTAAATCCCTGCATTGATATGGCCTCTCATCCCGATCTAAACTAGTATTCAGCTTCTATGGTGATCTACTCCATCAGTATCAAAATATAAGTCATTTTAGCTAAAAAAATATATTATTTTATACGTTATTGTACAAATGAACTTATGAAGTATATTAATATTGTTTTTTCTATTCTCATAATTTTTATTTTAGTTTTTCTATTATACATCTAACTGTTACCACTGTCCTTTTTTAAAACTCATGCTATTTATCTTTAATCAATCATACTTTTGGAAAATAAGTCATAATTTTTATAAAATCAATAAAATTAACAACATTTGTTAAAATAAATTATAGGTTAAATTACACCAGAAGTCCTTTAAGTTATTTAATTGTAACAAATTAGTCTTTAAGTTTTTTTTCCGTACCACTTAGGTCCTTTAAGTTAATTAATTGTAACAAATTAGTCCTTTATGTTTTTCCGTACCAATAAGGTCCTTTAAGTTATTTAACCGTAATAATTTGGGGATTTTAGATCTTAAAAATATAAGTTATTCGGGACCTAAAAGTTTTAATTAAATAACTTAAAGGATCAAGTGTTACAAAAAATAATTAACTGACTAGCTTGTTACAATTAATTAACTTAAAAGACATAAGTGATACGGAAAAAAACTTAAATAAATAACTTAAATGATATCCAGCGTAGTTTAGCCTAGTTTAGCCTAAATTATATTGCGGTAGGAAGGGAGTATCATTATGGCTATTCCGCTGTGGGAAGAAGGGAATATATATGCTCACTAAACATCTATTGAATTCCTTAAAAAAAACATCTATTGAATTTGAATTGAATAAGAATATAAAGAGTGTTAACATTACATCAAGATTTAAGAGTTCATACCCTAGCCTAATCAAAACAAACTAGCTATGCTATATCAACAACATAAAAAACAAGCTAGCTCCAAACGCATCGGTTAAGGAAACAAAAACATAAATTTTTGCATTAAAAAGAACATTGTTTACACTAATGTTCGAGAGGTGTTAGTTAACATTTTCCAAAAACAAATTAGATACACATGGAGAAATGGATAAAAGAGATATATGTTTTAAGAGACAGAAGGGCAAACTATTACTTTTAAAATTAAGTATCAATCTATCACTCTTGTTGGTCAAGTTGAGAAGTCTCTCCTTAGAGATGCTTCTCAACTGCAAATTATGTTGAATAGCTACTCATAGAGGAAAAAGTTACGGTAGCTGAGAATCTTCAAAGCAAGTGACTATGATGTGGAAGATTCCATACAAGGAAATCTCAGTCCAACAATAATTCGAAAAGTGAGTTGTTATATGTCCCGAGAAAAAATGTCCATAATTTATCACGAAATGGAACACATGGGTGGTATTATATTAAGAGCCATGCTATATTGAGCGAAATTTTGCTTCCCGAATTCATCTCGACATTACGTGTCACCATTTAAGTAAAACACACTTCCTAAAATCATGGCAAATCATGGGTAGTCAAAGTTTAATAACTAGAAAAAAAAATTGTTCGATATGCTTTCATGGTGATATTTTCGTCGCTATAAATATTTTTTCCCTTATAGCAAAGAGGTCGACCAGGGGCATCAATCAATATAGTATCGGGATATTTTTGGGATACGGCTTTTTGCTATAACTAAAATTTCCCTTTCGAAAAAGTGTGTAAATAGTTTTATCACCTACATAAGATGCAGCGAAACAATCAACGACACCTTACGGATATGGATAACCAAAATTTGATTTAGGTCCTCCTTGAACCTAAAATCTGATAACAAGACGTCAAAAAAAATCTGATAACACAGAAGAGCCGTTTTTGTGTATGGTTAGAGAACTTCATTCGTCATGCTGACATAAATATTATAGAAATAAAGACATACAACTATTTATGTTATTATCTAGCGTGCAAGAATTAAAAGTTGCTCTGAGTAGGAAGAAATATTTGCTAAGAAGAACATTTCAAAATCCGTTTCCAAAAAGAAAAAAACAAGAAGAACATTCCAAAATCTTTGCCGATTGTCCACAAAAATAAAAAAAGCACCATTATATAAACTTTGCTTCTAATCCAAAAAAACCCTGGTTCATTTAAAGAAGCTCAGATCAACACATAATGTTACATTAGGACTTAAGTGATTTAGAGTTTACTTACAGACTAAGTTACTAGTATTAGCTTAGTTAGTCACTCAACCATTGGAGTGTCATGGTGAACAGCGGCGAAGCTAACAAAAAATATACGCAGGGGCCAAGTATAAACAAAAAAAATTGAAACAAAAAACAAACATATTAAATTTAAGAATAAAAAATGTTTTTCGTCTCATAAATTATAACTTTTTTAGGTTTAGTCTTTACAAAAAATTTATTCAATTTTTGTCTTAATGTTTTTAAAATTTTACAAAAAAAAAGTGTTTAGTCTTGCATTTAATCTCTAACAAAAAATAAAGGACTAAAATTAAACAAATCTTAGGAACTCAACACAAAAATTACTATTTAGAAACGTTGGACAAAATGCGTTTCAATAAACCAGGTTATTTGCAAGAAATTTATGACAATTGTCTTGATAATTTTTATTGTTGAAATAGTTTTCTCTATAGTTGCTATTCAGACCGGAAGTATCAAACCAATACAAATAAATCTATCAATCATGTAGTATCTTTTTTTACTTATATGCTAATTTTTTACAACCGAACTTTACTGGGGTAGCTCAATCATTATTACTTGAGGTAGCCGGATATAAATACATACCAATCAATTTAAGAATAATTTATTTTTTGGGACAGCCAAGGCTACCTCTCCTATATGAGAGGCTACACCCCTGATGATGAATACGAACCAGGATTTGGTGCTGTAAAAAAGCACACAGTTTGGTGCTGTAATAAATTACAGCCATTGATATCAGAACGAGCGGTTCATATTAGACATCAGCTTAACATAGTTAAATGATCTGAGCCATTGATCTAAATCTGATGACCCTGATCTGTTACAGCATCCTGCTGTAATAGTAGGACATCCAAATCCTGGTGAATACACCATAGCATAGCATAACATAGTCCATGGTGAAGAACATTTGATTTTAGTACCTCAAATATGAATACACAAATGATACTTTTTGTGTATCATACCCAAATGCAATTTTAGGCATTGATCTATAATTTAAGACTCTAATGGTACTGATTTTAGTAGAATAACTTGTGGTGAGAAGTAAGAGATTCTTATGCCTGGCAAAAATCGTATGAGACAATAGTATCTGGATCTACCACCATGTCCATTCCGATGATTTTTTTTCTTTAAGGACAGTTCATGGTTCCGGTTCCTGTTGATATTTCATGGTTCATGTTCTCTATTACCAAAGAGTACTTCACGGGTCTGTTACTTATCAAGCTTTAATCAACATACAAAAAAAATATAGACTAAATATGTTTTTTTTAAAAGGATTAAATATGTTTTTGAGTTAACATAACTTACATTTTTTTTTTCAATTTTATTGGAAAATCATTCAACTCAAGATCCAACATGAAATTATTGTCTCATGAAATAAGCAATTGCAACTGATTATCTGATTGTTTTGCCAATTTCTTTTCACTCCTTTTTACCCCATGAAAAAGCTTGAGTTTTTCTACTTTACTTTTGGATTTTTCTTTTCACTCCTTTTTTTCTTTCTTTTCACTCCTTTTTAGGCCATGGTTCTGTTTCTCTGTTATTATTGTCATTGATTTTATAGGAATTAACTCATTGAATAAAAGCCCAACCATCTTCATAAGATGCATGAAATGGATGTTATGCAAGGAAAAATATGAGCAGAGAAGAAGGGATAAATTCTGGAAATAAGTGAATCGAGGGAAAATTGATGTTGACACACACACACACACATATATATATATGTATGCAATGGCTGAGAAACACATATAAAAGATAAAAATACCCTTCGGTAGTTAACTGCCGAGGAAGTCCAAAACCGGCTGCAATTAACTACCGAGGAACGATACTGGTGTTTGTCTGCTATCTTCTTCCCCTCAAAGCAAGCATGGTCATTCATGATAGCCCCCTCAAAGCTTAAAAATGCACTTGCTGTAACATTTAGAAATTACACCACAACAAAATCGTTACATCTACGGTTGAATTTGTTTTCATTTTTTTTTTTTACTTTTATAAAAAAAACATGAGATGAAGATTCATTTTCTTAATGGCAGTTGTTAATCGAAGCAAGCATGGTGAAAAAGTGCAACGCGTGATTGACACGACAAACGTGAATGTGGACCTAAAATTGATAAAATTCATCGTCATCCATTTGCGTCGAAGACATTAATAACAGGGAAGAAGATAGCAGAAAAACACCAGTAACTACCGAGGTTTTCCTCGGTAGTTAACTGCAGCCGGTTTTGGACTACCGAGGGGTATTTTTGTTTTTTACATGTGTTTATCAGCCTTTGCATATGTGTGAACAACAATTTTCATCCGAAGTGGTGATGTGGGGTAGATCGGTGGGTCCCACATGTTTTTAGCCAGGCCAAAGAATCTCCTACTACTCACAACAAATTACCCTTCTAAAATCATTACCATTGAAGTTTTAAATTATATATCAATGACTTATGTTGCATTGGTGGTATGATACACAAAAAGTTTCATTTGTGTGTCCTAAATGCCACCCTATATAAGGACTAAAATAAATACAACACACAAATCAAATCACAGGCGTCAATTCCAATATGCATAAATTTTGTAGAGACTAAAATAAAACAATATGCTTTACTTCATGGTTATTTACAAGAGCACGTATACATGTCTGTGTCAGAAGTTGTAACTAGTCCCAAACAAAACCAAGTGTGCAAATAGCCGAAATCACTATATGCTTTCAAATAGGCCAGTAGAAAATGGTATAAGAGATTGACAAGTCTTCTAATTGATCAAGGATACAAGAAGTCCAACTCAGACCATTATTTGTTCACAATTCATAATAGATCGAGTTTCACAACATTGTTGGTATATGTAGATGGTGTGATTCTAACATGAAATACACTTGATGAGAATGTACTTGATAGCAAATTCAAAATCAAGGACCTTGGACATTTAAAGTGCTTCATAGAGATTGAAGTAGCTCACTCCAAAGAAGGAATTACAAATATGTCAAAGGAAATATTGTCTTGACCTTCTGCATGATACACAATTGATAAGAGATAAACTTGCTAAGATACCTCTTGATCATTCTGAGAAAGTTCATGAAGACTCGTCAAAATCTTTTAATGACATTCCAGCTAGATGATATTAGTAGCAAAACTGTTGTATCTTACAACAACTAGACCAAACATAGCCTTTGTGACGTAACAATTGAGTTAATTTGTCACTTCACCTACAATTACTCATTACGAAACAACTTGCAAGGTTGTCAAATACCTCAGACGGTCACCTAAAAGAGGTTTATTATTTTGAATGGATTCCACACTGCAACTTCTTGATTTGCAGATGTTGATTGGGCAGGTTGCATTGATTTAAGAAGGTCCCTCTAAGGATATCGTTTCTTTCTTGGATCATCCTTGATCTCCTTGAGAGCCAAGAAGCATTAAACAATGTCATAAAGCTCTTTTGAGGCAGAGTATGTTATCCGTTGTTAGTTTAGTTGCACGTTGCCGTGACTACCTTATTTGTTGGCTGATTTAGGAGTACATTGTAGCAAACTTCCGTCACAATATTGTTACAACCATAGTGCGATTAACATTGCAGCTAATCCTTTCCTTCATGAAAGGACAAAGCATGTAAAAATTTATTGTCATTTTGTTAGAGAAAATCGCGTTAATGTGTCTTCAAATTGCTCCATGTCAGCTCTTGAGCTCGTCTTTCAGACTTCTTCACTAAACCACTACTTCCTAAAAGTTTTCACTCATTCATTTCCAAGCTCAACATGTTGAATTTTTACATGACAAGGTAGTTAAACAGAAAGGACTTAAGTGATTTAGAGTTTACTTACAAACCAAGTTACTGGTATTAGCTTAGTTCTAGTCACTCAACCATAGCATCATTATGGTGAGTACAACATAGCATAGATCAATTGAGTCGGTTATGATAACTCATCACATTATTTGGAATTAGTTACGTTGATAATTGAAGAGTTTGTGCGATTGAAAACTTTATAGTTCTTTTTACCTTTTTCATCTTAAGTTCAATAATAATAATTCTTCCAAAGATATATAGTTCTATCTCAGATTTTTCTGAAACATTCTAGAATTTTCTTCATCCTTTTCACCATGGTAAAGAACTTGATGACATAACAATAAACAAATCATAGCTTAAAATAGATGGAGAAATATGATATACTTCATATATTTAAAGATTGTCTATTATTTTTTTATATACTTTATAAACTAGATTAGAGAAAAAGTAACACGTTAGAGATCAAATTGATGGTTTATTTTTTAAATTACTTTTTTGTTCAAATATTGGGTCTATATGTAGATCTCAAAAAACCATTTTCTAAATATTCACTATAAAGGAAACGGAATTTTTTTACCTTACACTCATTCATATGTACCTTATATTTCAGTTTCACCTTCATTTTTCATTAAAAGAGTTTAAGTGTAGATTTGGTTCACTTTTAGCACAGTCAAAATTAATTCTAAAAGTCTATAATTGATTTTGACAGGTTTAACTGCTACTGAGTAGAATTGATTTTTCCTTCATCATAAATTCTACTTAAAGTTAGAATTTGTATATTTTAATTTTAGAATTGATTTTTATACACAACATTATAGTTCGGTCCACTTGCTTTACATGAATCTATCTAATTATAAATCATCCTTAAAAAAAAAATCTAAATTTAAATCACTTTACCTTTAACTCATTTTTAGTCCGAATCAATTTTATAAAATCAAGGGTTAGATATGTTTTTGATCCTTATAAATATATCAAATTTTCGTTTTAGTCCCTCTAAAATTTTCCTTCAACTTTTAGTTCCTATAAAATTTTCAATCACTACTTTTGGTCCCTATTTTTAAGTTAATTTTTGTACTTTTTTAATAAAATTGTGCATAAATGTGTAGAATACTATAAAAAAAATCCTAAAAATAAATTAGAATTTTTTAACAAAACATAAATTAAATATGAATTTTTAACCATAAAAAATATAAACATCCATATTAAATTCATGTTTTGTTAAAAAAATTCTAATTTTTTTTGGGAGAGATCCTTATAATATTATGAATTTTTCTGCAAAATTTTATTTAAAAATATGAATTTTACATATGAGTTTACTTTAAAGGAGGGACCAAAAGTGAAGATAGAAAATTTTTGAGGGACTAAAGATTGAAGAAATTTTTTAGAGAGACTAAAACGAAAAATTGACATATTTATAGTGACCAAAAACATATTTAACCCTACAATCAATTCTTATTATCGCAAATCCAAAATAAACTCGGCGAAAAACGATGGTCTGAAAAATAATATATATTTCATTCTGTTAAAAAAAATCATTCACATAAATTTGAATGAGAAGAGAAGCTTAGGTGACTGGATTAGCACATAAAACCATCGGCGTGATAGTCTGGACTCTGGTAGGTACAGATGGTGCAATTGCATTAGTGGTTGGAATTAGTTGTTTGGACTCGTGCATTATCCTTTCATTCACGGATCAATATGTTAGTTGTCTCTTAATAATCTCTTAATCAATAGTTAGTGGACCCTTTAATTAACAATTTCATTACTTTCTCCTTCCCTAAAGCTTATTACCAACTTTCAATTCCACGAATTCTTTTATGAACTTAATTTGCACTCTATTACTTCTATGTTGAAACTAGTTTTAAGTTTCTTACTCGTGGCATGGATTGAACCGATGAATGAAGGTAATATGCTAGTAGTGATTTGATTTTTAGAGAAACAGTCTTGACCAATTGAGAAAGAGGTGGCTCATCGTTAAGTAAAGTTTCATCAATAATTATTTCACTAAAAGATCGAACTTGAATACCATCGAAATGATTTGACCTATGTTGTGGTACACCGGCGGTCTAATAATGCTAATGGGACTAAAGATAAAGTAAATAAAATTCCAAAAAGAATTTAATTTTTTTTTAAATGATAAATGTTAATATTAGTTGTTATATCATGTTTTTTCTCCTTTGTCCGAATTTAAATTCAGAACCTCCAATTTATAATCTCTTAGCTCAAACCAACCGAGATACCCAAAACCCACCAAAAAGAATTTGGTCGTAGCACTTCTTTACAAATTACAACAATAGAACAAAAAGAAAGCAAAAGGAAAGGACATAGATAGTTCTTTAGAATGCAAACAAATAGTGGTTACTAATGCTTTGTTGTGAGTTCTTACACATCATTGTAAGTTATAATTTATAGCCTCATCTTTGTCTTTTGTCTAGTTACTTCTGGCAAGTCTTCCTTCTCAACCCACGGTGCTTCTCTGAATCACCAACCACTTGAAATTTAGAATTGGGAATTAATCTCAACCATTCGAAGTGTTCAAATAGAAAAACTATATCAACTAAACAACAACAACTTCATTATATATACAAGTATTAAACTATTGGATGGCCATGATTTCAAATTTGGTACTATAAGCATGCAGCTCCAGAAAAGTTAGGCAGTTAGCACTTCGCATAATAATGCATACTAAACATTGCTAACAAGACTCGTCCTAACACTATCTTTTCAACGTCATTTTTCTCGATATCACTAGTATACATAACAGTTTATAAAATGGTGAAATCTACGTGAATTTTACGGTAAATTATAGTTTCGTAAAGAGTTTTTTTTTTATTTTTTTAAGTGAGTGTTATGCTATCCCAACAAGAATATTTTCATATTCACAAACAAGAATAAAGGGGCTCACGGGAAGCACCAAAACAAACAAAAAATGACAACAACAAAAGAAAAGTGACATAAACCAAAACAAAACAAAAAAATATTAAAAGAATAATTTCATGAACAAAAAGTGCAACATGTCCTGTGCCTGTGGTTTAGAATTTAGATTGTTCATCTCTCTTATTAATTTCTTTGAACATATATCAATAGATGCACCCGTGACCTATCTATCTCTCTGTAAATGATTCTCTGATTCAGATTCACTTAATATATGGTCCCACCTTTAAACAAGTACTGAATAACATAACTAGTATATAAAACCATGACACAAGCCAATTTTTGTATAATTCCAAATCACATTCTCCACCTACATTTTTCTTTTATCTGTTACATTCTTTCTTTCTAAGAATAATACGTCAAACATGAATTTCATTTTCTATGTTTTATTACTTCTTCTCGTTCTACAAAATCCCATTGTAACACATTGTCATACAAAGGGACTTCGACCAAAACCTTCTACTGGATTTGGAATGTCTGCCAATATGACCAAAGTCCAAGAATCAGAACAACAATTCATGAAATGGGTGAAATTTGTTGGTGGTCTTAAACACACTGTCTTTAGAACAGCAAAAAATAAGCTTTTTCCTTCTTACACTTTGAACGTTTATAAACATTCAAGTAAAGGAGGATTTTCATCAATTCAAGCAGCCATTGATTCCCTTCCCTTCATTAATTTAGTGAGAGTTGTCATTAAGGTTCATGCAGGGGTTTACACGTAAGTACTTGTGCTATTTTACTTTTTTGTTTTTGTTATTATTCCATTAGAATTTTGTCACATTCTGTTTTTTGGCCTTAGTTTGTTCATGTGAGAGGTGGGGTTTGGTGTTTTTCATGTCTATATTCATTAATATTTTTTTTTTTTAGTTGGAAAGTGATCACAAATTAAAGTCTTTTTTGTGATTTAAATGCTTTGGTAATTGGTATATGACTATAGAAGACTTTGCAGCTAATGAACTAGTTTTTCACAACTTGCAAAATTTTGTGTGTTTTACAAAGTTTTAATTTCATTTGACATATAAATGTTGCTATTTACATTGTCTTATTTTTTCTTGTTAAAAATAAAAATGTGTATATACAGAGAGAAAGTTAGCATTCCTGCATTAAAATCATTCATAACCATACAAGGAGCAGGTGCAGATAAAACAATTGTTCAATGGGGTGACACTGCTCTAACTCCTAATCCTGGAGCAAAAGGACAGACACTAGGAACTTATGGTTCTGCAACTTTTGCAGTGAATTCACCTTATTTCATTGCTAAGAACATCACATTCAAAGTAAGTAACAAAACAAGCCTCATTATATTCCTTTGTTTCCATTTTATTAGTCTTTCTATGTTTGTGTTGTTACAAGAAAATTAAGACTCTATGTCTATGTATACAGAATACTGCTCCAATTCCTAAACCAGGAGCAGTTGGAAAACAAGGAGTGGCATTGAGAATTTCAGCTGATACTGCCATGTTTCTTGGCTGCAAATTCTTAGGGGCACAGGACACACTGTATGATCATATTGGTAGGCACTATTACAAAGATTGTTATATTGAAGGCTCTGTTGATTTCATATTTGGCAATGCTCTCTCTCTTTTTGAGGTAATTAAATTTATTTCATCTCGATAATAATTTATTTACAGCTGTAATCTTCAATTATTGCTGTTAAATTAATCATCTCATGAGGTTTGGTTAATGTACTATTACTATATCCTAATTCTGATATTTTAATGAAAACAGCCACATGACTATAACCTAACCACTTTTGTCCCACATTTTGTGATGCCCTTCTATCCATTCCATTAGTTATTTTCAAATAAAAAAATAATTTAAAAATATTTTGAATTTGATAATCATTAATTATAATGCAATTGTGATAATAAATGAATCTTGAATTCTAATTCGATTCCGATAGTTCACAAATTATGCGGATTTTTTTAAATCCAAAATACTGAACTTGAAATCACAACTATTTCATCTCGTTATAATGAAGTTGGTAATAAAACTTGTTACATTACATAGGGGTGTCACGTGCATGCAATAGCACAAAATATAGGAGCACTAACAGCACAAGGAAGGAACAGTTTATTAGAAGACACGGGATTCTCTTTTGTAAACTGTAAGGTCACGGGATCAGGAGCACTATACCTTGGAAGGGCTTGGGGTCCCTTTTCTCGGGTTGTCTTTGCTTACACTTACATGGACAATATCATCATTCCCAAAGGATGGTACAATTGGGGTGATCCCAACCGTGAAATGTAAGTCCCATCATCTCATTCTCCTCATCTTCACAAGCTTACATTATTATGTATACTCACACGTGCAGCCACAGTACATTATATGTGTCAATTATTTAAATATGTTTGGTAAAAGTATAATGTTAGTCCATTTTAAATCAATAACCAAGTTCAATTAATGTGCTTGCAATTGAAGTACATTCTCAATCCTGGTTGCTTTATTACCAACTTTTCCAAGTGACATACGCACACACTTAGAGTCAGCATCCATCATACTAGAAATGTGAGTAAAAAATTGTACCCAAAATAAAAAAGTGAGTAAGAATCTCTTCTATTGATGGAGTAAAAGACTTATATATTATCAAGTATATAGTTAATTAGGGTAATGTACAACCAGGAAGAAAAGAGACCACTACCTTATTTCAATTCCCACTTTAGCAACTCTACATGTGTGTTTGGTGCAAATCCATGTGTTACTATCCAATACACAAACTCACAAAGTGCTAGAAAAATACACTCTGAAGAATAAGAAAATAAGGTAGCACTTTGAAGGGAAAAGGGTAAGTATAACTAAATAGAGAAAGAATCCTGCCATCAAAACTAATTGTTTTTGTTTGCTTATAAAGTTATAGATAAGGAAGAGCATTATGCATTTAGTGTCTAAAAAAAGGCCTTGGTCCTAAGCTACCTAATTCTTAATTTTGATCAATTCTATATCTTATTTAGCTATAGACACATTGGCATGCGCATGTGAGTGCGTTATAATTTGATGTTGTATTTTTTGTTCTCATTCTATTGGGTCCACCACCATTATCAGGACTGTATTCTATGGACAATACAAATGCACAGGACCAGGAGCAAGCTATGCAGGGAGGGTAGCATGGTCAAGGGAGCTCACTGATGAGGAAGCTAAACCATTTATTTCACTCAGTTATGTTGATGGGTCTGAGTGGATCAATTCTTTCTTTTGATTTGAGAGGAAATGAGCTTTATTTTCTCAAGTGACAAATTTTTTATGTATAAATATAATAATACGTATATATTAATTTGAAAGTTTTGTTGGACAAAAAATTGATCAGCTGTTTTGTTACACTTACATTCAAGAATTGTTGTGAAGATTATTTAAATGGTTAAAATACACATTTCACCGCTTAACTTTTAAAAACTTACGATTTTAGTATTTCAATAAAAAAAAATATTAGTTTTGGTTCCTTAACTTTAAAAAAAAAAATGTAGTAAGGTTCTTGAGAAGACGCCACATATCTAAAAATATAAGACCAAACTTGTTATTTTCTTAAACATAAGGGACAAAAAGTGTTTTTTTTAAAGATAAAGGACCAGGATTGTAATTTATTGTATGTTTCAAACCATTTTGTAAAATTAAACAGTCCTAGTTATATATTTTCTTTGTTCGGGGACCAAAAATGCATTTAAGACTATTTATATTTTGTTGTAGAAAAAATAATTCTCTTCCAATTCTCCATTCAAGAAGTCGGACGTCAAGCGGTCTTTTTTTTTTCTTTTGGTCAAGTTGCTTGCCAAGCGGTCTTTCTATGAGGATTTTTTTTTTGGTGGTGTCCGGGGTTCGAAACCCGGACCTTGCATATATTATGCATTGTTCTTGCATATATTATATTATTTAATTAACATTATTGAAAAACAAACATAATAACTTAAAAACTCATTCCTTTAAAAAAAAAACTTAATAACTGACAGTACCCCTAAAACTCATTGTTGGTTATAGTTAGGTTGCACACACGTTCACTCAAGTTCAAATAAGTGATCTAGAGACAAAAAAAAATTAATATTAACATGATAGAATATTAACAATTGATGATTTTTTTTTCATGGGCTAAATTAGGATTAATCCCAAAAAGAAATTTTCAGCTTTAGGATTTTTGGCTAAAGTTTGTTTAAGTTAACTTGCAACTTATGGGAGTTTCTCAACAATATTTATAATTTTTTATTCCAAAAGAAATTACGAGCCTAAAATCTTTATAAAGAAGTTAAATAAGAGTTTTAGAAAGAAAAAAACAAGTGTAGTCTGTCATAGATTAAATGAATAAGTTTCACCAATGACAAATTATCCAAGAGAACATGGATTCAATTTTTAGTTGAAAAAAATTCTTGACGAAACTATTTACCATCGACTAAACTCTGGATTACCATAACCCATTTCCTTTGAGAATCAAAAGGTTAAACAAACAAAAAAATAAGTAATTGATTATGTAAAAAAAAAAATTAGCTTAGAATCATCTTTGACATAAACAAACACAGTCAAAATCTTTAAAAATATATTTCTTTTATAAAAAAAATTGACAAATGTGCTCCAAAATGCAAAAATTTACTTATAACATCAAACACCCATTAGTTTAAAAAAAAAACTTTTTTAACTTAAAATTTATGCCCACTGGATCTTAGGTGTTCATCACTTGTGGAGACCTATAGGGGCTATATTTTTACTATGGTAATGTCTGGGAGTTGTGCTTTTTATGCCTCCTCAATATCTCTTCTTAATAAAAAAATGTCCACCAGAGTTATCTTTCGAATATGTTAAAATTGAAAGAAAAAAAAATGTCATTTGAAAGTTATCTTCTGAAAGGTAGGAAGGTAGAGATATTGATATTTGATGAGACCTAAAAGTCACATCTTAATGTTTGATCGACGCCTCATTCATCCATATTCAAGTACCCATTTGCAAGAAGATTACACTCGCATTCATTTTGCAGTGAGCACATAAAGTCTATAGGTTTAAAATTGCTCTTCAAGTATGCTTGGGACTTGGGAGGCAATGGAGAAAAACCAATAAATATAGCCTTAAAATGTTTTTTCACCTGAAAGAATCATAAATATAGTGGTAAAATGCACGTAATAGCATTTACTAGACAACTTGCGTCTTGTCGTTTTTTTTAATGGAAAAAGCTATTTGTCCTTAATTTTAACTGTTTTGAGCTTACATGTTGGGTCTCTGGTGGGATCAGGCTCGGTAAATAAGGGCCTGAGATCAATAAGTTCGGTCCATTGACGTGTAAAAATACTAGTGAAAATATGAAGACCAGTTAAAGATGTGGTCAATGTAATAAGATTGTGAACAATTTTGTTGGTCTGTCTTCTAGTACACTCAACATGAGATTTTGTCAAATAAGAAGAGAAGATATTTTTACAATCTCTAATAATATCACTAAAGTCGGACTCATTCAACTGGTTACAGTTTAAGCAATCCACCACTCGTTTACTTTAGAGTCCAACTCAAACGCAACATTGTTTAAATGCAATTTTTGAAGAATTTTTTATGCAATTCTTGAACCCATTTCACGGAAAATAGTAATCCAAAGGCCTCTCCAACATCAACATCAGTTACTGGTGAATACTTCTCAATTTCAGCTGGGACAATGTGACTTTGATCATCAATATTTACTTTACACGATCTCGAAAATGACGCGTCCACATTGCATTTATAATACCTTGTAGTAGGTCTTTGCCGTGAAACACTGACTCAGTTCCGGTCATGGTTGTTGTGACTGTCGTGAGCCTCTTGTGCATTCTGCCAACCCGTTAACAAGGCTATTCCTCTGTCGCAAACAGGCAGCAACCCTTTGAGCAACTTCCACTTCTCCAAATCACATAAATTCTTTACTTCTAAATTGAACCAAAGGATGTAAGCAAATAAATATTATTGGTTAGAATTTAAGTTTTGTAGAATGTCTAAGATGTTCTTGGCCATCGAATGTGATGATTCAGTTGAGAAGGGAAAACTCACCTTGTGTGTGTAACAGGTTTTTTGATAGAGATTAGTCTCGTTAATCGATAATAAAACCTTGTATATATAATAAGGTAAAAAAAAAAAGTTTTAAAAACTATTATTACCAAGCAATGTGGGAATTTTTGGTGTAACATAATAGTAGAAAACAGTCGAGCCTAAGAGGTTAAACAGTATGCCATTCCTCGAGTGGAACATGGGTTTCACCCTTACTTGGTTGCCAATGTTCTGACCTCTAGTTCATAGCCCTGGTTTCTGAAGTATTGTCTGTTTTTGTTCTTGTGTGAGCCCTCACAATTTTATCCTTTTTAAAAGACGCCTTTTAAGTTGAGAGTTTTATTGGTGTAAGTAAATTATTGTTAGCCTCGATTCCCAAAATTGTTGGACTAAAACATCATTCTCTCATTAAACAAAGGAATATCCAACTTCAATGTAGTTGTTACACTATATAAAAAACACACATAAGATATGATAAATAACCTCTTTTAAATGAATGACATTATATCATGATTTTAGATCAAAAATCACCTCTAAAGTCATAAAAAGTATCATATTTGAAAATTCTCCAATTTAATGCACAAATTTAATATTTAGGTTTTCTTTAGAATGTAGACACTTTGCCATCTTTCCCAACGATATTAGGTTGAAAAGGACTTAACACTCATACTTGGATAATACTTAAAGAGATGGAGACAAGAAAAGAAGAAAAC
>Ga0228711_1000505_pt1 | contig 48392 bp, 54 predicted proteins | sample MedpolnodulmetaG_2_FD_177996 | JGI IMG/M metagenome (GOLD analysis project Ga0228711, IMG submission 177996) | Root nodule microbial communities from Medicago polymorpha collected in Santa Monica, California, United States - brown nodules | ecosystem: Host-associated > Plants > Roots > Nodule...
AATTCCTTTTTTTTTTTTTATTGACTTTGTATGGTGTCTAGTTGTAATCTAGACTCTACTATTATACATATGTCTTGTAACACTATAAACCCTAATTCACTCAACCAATATACGGAATTACAACTGCTATGTAGTTGCAGAGGTAGGCACACTTGGCCAATCTGCATAAACAAACCATCGTTTTCCATTGTTTGCGATTATTCATTTCTTTAATATTCTGTTACTAGTTGTTGTTCTAACAATATCTTCAATCATACTAATAACTATTTATTCCTTTCTACTTCTTTGATGCAGAGAAGGGGTTCAATTCATGTTTGATTGTGTTGCTGGACTATGTGAGACACCCGATATCAATGGATGCATTTTGGCAGATGATATGGGGTGGGTAACTTCTTATTCTTTACAAAGAAATCTTTAGTTTTGTTTTCAATTTCTTCGCACTTACCTAGGGCTGCCTGCCTTTGATCCTCGCTGCACAGTTTGGGGAAGACACTGCAGTCCATCACATTACTATATACTCTTATTTGTCAAGGTTTCGATGGGAAGCCTATGGTTAGAAAGGCCATCATTGTCACTCCTACCAGTCTCGTGAGCAATTGGGAAGCAGAAATTAAGAAGTGGGTTGGAGATAGAGTTCGCCTTGTTGCTCTTTGTGAAACCACAAGACAAGATGTTATCTCCGGGATTAACAGTTTTACAAGTCCCCAAGGCAAATTCCAGGTTAAATTCTCAACCGTTCTTAATTACGAGCTACTTACGTACTTAGCAAAATAAAAACTACTCCCGATTTACAGGTGCTCATTGTTTCATATGAGACATTCCGAATGCATTCAGAGAAGTTTAGCTCTAGTGGCTCCTGTGATCTCCTCATCTGTGATGAGGCTCACAGACTGAAAAATGATCAGACAATAACAAACAAGGTACCATTAAATCTCCTTTCTCCTTCCTCTTTACAGGCATATTTCTGAGTCACTCACAAATACTTCCTGGATTAGGCATTGGCTGCTCTCCCGTGTAAACGTAGAGTTTTGCTGTCAGGAACTCCTTTGCAGGTGAGGATCTATGCACGATTACCTGTCTGTGTTGTGAGTTACAATCCCAAATCGTTTGTTTATTTTATTTTAAATGTGTATGGCATGTGCCACTTGCAGAATGACTTGGAAGAATTCTTTGCGATGGTTAATTTTACTAATCCTGGAATATTGGGCGGCATTGCACATTTTCGACGTTACTTTGAGGTACATTTATTCATCACATTTTAGATTTTAATTGCACATTGTTCCAAAAGCTTTAAGCTCATAATTCATATAATGTCAGAATATACTAGAAATTAAGGAGTTATTCAGTTGTCAAACAATAGTCAATATTCAATAGTATGTACCACATATTTTTGCTGTTATTACTACGACAACAAGTCAAACCAACTTCAAAAAGCTTCCAGAATATATGATGCTAGAACGAGTTTACCCTTTTCTTGTGTTTCTGATTTTGATTGTGGCCTACTTGCTCTGCATCATAAAGGCACCAATAATTTGCGGAAGAGAACCTGCTGCTACTGCAGAAGAGAAGAAACTCGGTGCTGAACGCACTGCAGAATTAAGTGCCAAAGTTAATCAGGTAATATTTTTTCTTGGCCTGTGCGTTTGAATTAGATTCCACTGTGTACTTTCAGAAAGCTGTATTAATATCCATCACTAGTCCTTGATGCTGTAATCCTGCTGGTAAACTGGAAAGGGTGTTATGCAGAACTAGTAGCTAAATGACAATGCAGTGCTACCGTGTTTACTCTCCTGAAGTTGACTTGCTAATATGCTTTTGCAGTTCATATTAAGAAGGACTAATGCATTGCTATCAAATCACTTACCACCAAAGGTAGTGTATTTTACTTTCTGTCTGCCATACTGTCTGAAATATTGCATTATTCTATCACTCACTCTGTCTTTAAAAAATTATGATAATTATATACATCCAATCTTATCTTCTGCATTTTCAATTGCAGTGTCCTTAAAAAACAGAAGTCTCTTTCCATACGCCATACATTAGATAATCGAAAGACTCAAAACTATACACATTTTTTTGATATGACAAAAATTAAATTTCATTAAGACAAAAAAAAAAAAAAAAAAAAAAAAAAGTGAACAAAATCGACGAATCCAAGCTGTCCAATCCCTCAAGATATCTGCATGAGAACATCTAGTAAAAATACCATGTGCTATACTTATACACAAGTAGAAGTCAAAGCCTAATCTTATACTTATTCTGTGGAAGTTTCTCATCCAATATAAAATCTCATTAGAGATAATTATGCTGATTTTGGGCTTTTGTTGATTCCCAGTAGCTAGATTAAGTAAAATAGTTTTTACACATGGAGAACTCTTTAGGATTTGGTAATGACATCTGATTCCATGAGAAGGTAGGTTTCAGCCAATGTCTAGTATTGAATTAGTGTTGATTCCCAGTAGCTAGATTAAGTAAAATAGTTTTAACACATGGAGAAATCTTTAGGATTTGGTAATGACATCTGATTCCATGAGAAGGTAGGTTTCAGCCAATGTCTAGTATTGAATTGGTGTTGATTCCCAGTAGCTAGAAGTAAAATAGTTTTTACACATGGAGAAGTCTTTAGGATTTGGTAATGACATCTGATTCCATGAGAAGGTAGGTTTCAGCCAATGTCTAGTATTTAATTGGTTAAAGCGCATTTGGTTACACACACGCACACACGCACACATATATATGAGGCAGGATCCGTTGACACCAGGTGTAAGTCTAAAGACTTGCACCAAATCTGAGCCGTTTAATCTAATCAATCTAATGGTTCAAAATATGGAAACTAATGGTTTGAAATTAGTGTGTACCACATGATAATAATTTGATGATTTCAGTTATTCTCTGAAATTACTCCCGAAAGAAGAAAAAAAACTTCAATCTTGAAACTTCTTTTCATCTTTTGCTATGGAGCACACACAAACTCGTCCAGACAAAGGAATGAATTTCAACATAGAAGAATTTCTATCTCAATGTATTGGGGTTGGATACAAAAGGTAGTCAAAGTACAACCCAACCGAAGCAGCTTGCTTACTCAATTGAAATTTAAAAAGGAAAAAACAAAATCAAGGATTGGAGCTGGATTATCGGCACCCATTAAAATCAATTGATGTTTGCGGAATTTAAAATCTTTTCCAGCTTTTTGTTTCGTCCCCATTAAAAGACTATCAAGTCAAAAAAGGAAAATAATTCACTGCATTCGTTTCTATTAAATTACTATGTTTGAAAGTTGAGACCATCGGATTGTTTAGATTAAACGGCTCAGATTTGGTGCAAGTCTTTAGACTTACACTGGTGTCAAGTGTCAACTGATCCTGCCTCTATATATATATATATATATATATATATATATATTATCACCTGGACTGAATACAAGGTCCTTAAAGCACATGAAAAGAAACTGTATTGGTAATTGATAATTATCTGCTCCTCTTAATCTCGTAACCATGACCTTTTACTTTTATGGTACAGATAATTGAAGTTGTTTGCTGCAAGTTGACTCCGCTACAATCAGATCTATATAAACATTTTATACAGTCCAAAAATGTAATGTCTAGTTTTGATTGAGCAAACACATTTTTCATAAGATTGACAGTAACAAAGTTGTCGAGCCTGCATAGATAAATCTGTTTCCTCAAACGCAGGTTAAACGGGCGATTACTGAAGAACTGAAGCAATCAAAGATTTTGGCCTACATTACGGCTCTAAAAAAGTTATGCAATCATCCAAAGGTATGATTTAGACTATTTTGTTTTTTGGATGATGGAAGGAGGGGTTTCTATTGCTTTTGTCTATACGCTTGGATGAAATTCACTTTGTACACTAGGTTAATTTTCCCCTTATATGTTAAAAATAGTTCGTGAAGCTCTTCTATAGGTGTCATTTAAATTAGCAAGTAGACTATTTATAACCATTTATTTTCATTCATTTCCTTCTCTCAACTTACGATCCTTTGTTAAAGAAAAATAATTGTGAAGGAAACCATCTTCTCCTTACATTTCTGGTTGGTTGTGAACACACTTTCATCCTCACAATAATAATGTCTTGCAGCTCATATATGATACCATACGAAGTGGGAGCCCAGGAACTTCAGGTTTTGAGGACTGCATCCGATTCTTCCCTCCAAATATGTTATCTGGAAGGTAGATATTTAGTTTTTGTTTCAGTTAGACTTATACATTTGGTGCCACAATTTAGTCATTCCAAGGGGGATATTCTTTGTAGGTCTGGATCATGGACAGGAGGGGATGGAGGCTGGGTTGAGCTTTCCGGTAAAATGCAAGTCTTGGCGAGGTTACTTCATCAATTACGCCAGAGAACAAATGATCGCATTGTCCTTGTCTCAAACTATACTCAGGTATATGCTAACAAGAAAGGTTATGTGTTTAAACGTTTAGAATGGTTTGAGATCCGTACTCGTATGAGATGATTCATATATTTTTGGAGATAAAAAAATTAAAATTATAGGAGAAACTATTAAGAAAAATTTAGATGTCAATAGTTTGGCTAGAAATATGATTTACCATAGAAGTTTGTTCCATGTAGCCGATCACTTTAATGAAATAATGAAGACTTGGTTGTTGTTGATTTGTGAAATAAACAATTGGATGTAGTTTTGAGGTTAACTCATGTGGCGTTGTGCATACATTGTTTCTGCCTACAATATTGCTTGATAATATGATTTTACTAGAACTTCATTCATCCTCTTATGGCACTTGAGTCCCTTCTCCTGTTATCCTCTGGATATTTAATTGATGATGAACCAGCAATCACACCCTTATATCAAATATATTTGTCAATGTGCTGTATCCATATCAGGCTGGTTAGAACTTACCTTAGCAAGTTTATTGTATATTGCTAGGATTACTGTTCATACAACACATATGCCTTTTTTTTAATCTAACTTAACAGATATAAATCACATCTATTATTCTATTCTACCTGGGTGAATCTAGATCGCATTAAGTGTTGATAGTGTCTCCCCCAAATTGAAAAGCTGTTAATGGTAACGTGAACGATACTGTTTTTGACAATAGGAATTAACAGAAAAGAAAATAATTTTATTGAGCTGACTCCTCTTTCTCTGCATTATGGAAGTCCAAAGTGCAGAGATGCAAATGGCTTACAACAGTACCTCCATTGATTTGAGTACCTGACCTCCCACCCAAAACTACCCAATTTGCTAATTGCTTTCTCCTAATTTTCTCCTTCCATCCTCTGCCACAGCAGTCAGAGTGCTAACTGAATCCAACAACTTTACCACTAATAATTTTAACCGTCAAGGTCTAACTAACAATTGAAAAGAAGCGGCACAATTGGCTCTTTGAGCCATCCTTATTTCTTCTTAACATATACCGGTGAGGTAATTCTGCTCTCTAAGTTCTAATGATAATGAACATGAAAAGCACGTTGGTTTCATCGTTTAGTTAGTCAGCATGGCTTGCAGAACAAAATAGAACACTTTTTTTCTTTTTCCAATCATGGGATTTACAAATTCATATGCTCCTTTTTAATTTTATGATACCCAATCTCTTTTCATCTCAATAAAAATTCAGTTGCTTTGTGGGGTTCCTTTATGTTTTCTATCAGTAGATTCTGAGTTGAATGAAGGCACCACATGCAATTAATCATGAAGGAAAAATCAGATTTGATCACAGCTACAATGGAGCCCAAGTTTGACTATCATGTTATTAGAGAAGAAAGTAAATAAACTCAATGAGGGAAAATGAAATATGTGATATTTTCTCTTGACTGTTCTCTGGTTTTATCAGACAAAAGCTTGCTGGGTAATATTTTTCAGTTATAGCACTGAATACTACTAAAAGGAATATTTAATTAAAGGAATAGTAACTAGAATATTGAAACCCAACAGTGACAATCATATTTTTCTATCCGGTATATATGGGTTCAAGCTCACAACCTTACAATTAGATGTGTATTCACATTTCTCAATCTTCTCCATGACTAATTGAATCTTTCATGCTAACTGTTGGAAATCCCGCCCCGAGCGTGAGGGGGTGTGTTGGTAATCCCACCTTAATTGCGATCTGCCCCTAGTTGCCTTACGTTGGCTTGTCTTTGAGGGGGTGGATTTAGTCCCACATTGGTTAGATAGGAAGCTTGATCATTGTTTATAAAGAGGAGGCACTCCTCACCTTACAAGCTGGTTTTGTAAGGATGAGTTAGGCCCCAAATTTCAACACTAACCTTTATTGCTGTTCTACTTCTCTGTTACTACACTAAACTATCTCCCATGCAACAGACTCTTGATCTTTTTGCTCAATTGTGTCGGGAACGAAAATACCCTCACTTGAGGCTTGATGGCGCTACATCAATCAGTAAAAGGCAAAAGTTGGTCAACTGCTTGAACGACCTGTCTAAGGTTAAATGGGTCACCTTGAAATTTCCAAATTCTAATGTTGTTTCTTCTTCTTGAAATTTCACCAATACATGCGATTATCCTTTGATAAAAACACTTTGACTTATTTGCAGGATGAATTTGTTTTTCTCTTAAGCAGCAAGGCTGGTGGTTGTGGACTCAATTTGATTGGGGCAAATCGACTCGTCTTGTTTGATCCTGATTGGAATCCAGCAAATGATAAACAAGTAAATACACTGGCTTCAATTGTAACAGCTGAAATCTTTACATGCACCTCTCTCTCTCTCTCTCTTTCTCTCTAACTGATCTTCATTTGTTTACTATTCCTAACCATTAACAGGCCGCAGCAAGAGTGTGGAGGGACGGACAGAAGAAAAGAGTTTACATTTATAGATTTTTGAGTGCCGGAACAATAGAAGAAAAGGTTTACATTATTGTGATAATTGAGTGAACAGAAATATATCTCGTGCATTTTATTGATTTGGAATCAGCTCCTTCGTTGAGCTATTTCTGTCACTGAATCTATTAAGTTATTTGTAGGTCTACCAGCGTCAGATGGCAAAAGAAGGGCTGCAAAAGGTCATTCAGAGGGAGCAAAACGATAGCATTGCGGCACAGGTTGCTTCTACCCTGTGTTCAAGTTAATGCTGCCTATTCCATGTTTTACCATCCTACTCATGTCATAATTTGTTTATGGTTTTCAGGGTAACTTTCTCTCGACAGAGGATCTTCGCAATTTGTTTACTTTCGATGAGAACATCAAGTAATGCATTCTTTTCCTTTTGATCTATATATACTATTGGTGTTATGATATCTGAAATTTTCAGTCAAATTATCAAAGTTCTTGTGATGTTGAAATAAGATTTTTAGCCATATTATTCTCAACACGAGGCTCCAAAATCTAAATCTACATAATCTTCTAAAGATTTTTAGGCATATTATTCTCAACAAGAGACTCTACAATAACCACCACAAACCAGCGAAACAACCACAATGGAGAACAAATGATGGGCTTCAAGAATCCCCACGAAAAAAGCATCTCTAATAGAAAACTGTAAATGGAAGATTCCAGAGAGCTTTTGCTTCTCTGTAGTAACTAACTTTTCTATTCAATTCTGTTAGAATGATTTTTGGTTGCAGTTACAAGAGGATGAAGAGTCTATTTATAAAGCTAATGACCTCTAAGTGACTGACACGTGTCAGTCACACACTCTCTAGATGACTGGCAGTTGCCAGTTTAAACAGTTACTCAGTTACAGGGAACATAATCTAGTGCAGAACCTATGGTGATCATAATTGTCGCTAGTTATCTAATGCTAAGCTATTCCTTCAATAATCTCAAATCGTGATTTTGACCCCAAAATGTTAAGGCGGGGTGCCGATGAGAAAACTGACCCCAAAATCGAGAGCTGTGTGTGACTATCACGCACTAGAAACCGACTGTTGCTATAGTGGCACATGTGGGCCCGTCTGATGGCCCTGGTTACACGCTTCTTGGTTCCGGCCAATCTCTGGGCGGAAAACATCTGGGTAAGGTGGTCAGTGCGAAGGCGGCGACTGATGGCAAGCGAACATTGGTTGTGTGTGCAAAGAACGATAACAAATGGGAACTTGTTGCTGTGGGAGATGACCAACAGGAAACAAATGGGCACTAAAGCCCAAAGGGCTGCAAAGAAGGCGGCTAGGGTTTTTACTCGGAAGCAAGACCCCCAAAATCAGGAGCTCATGATACCATGTAGAAAATATATACAAGTCTTATTTAAAATTGCTGTTGTAATCAAAGTACAAACACTAATCTATATTTATAAGCCAATACTAATACATGGGCTGGACAAACGAGCCTGTGACAACTAATACAGACTAATTTCTACTAATTACATTAATTATAATTATTTACAACAATGAGGATTCTCTATTGAAACTAACATCAGATAGGGATCTGGTTTTCTGATGTACTATTTCCATGAGATGGGATTATACATTTGAATATCTGTTTTTGCGTCTGTATCCTCTACCAATTCAATTAGTTAATAAATGTAGTTGATTGAATCAACTTGGAAACACATAAGATAATCATAAAAGAAGTTGGTCATTTTGTGATGTTAGTAATGTTGATATTGATCGTCTGGTAAGGTTAAAAGGCACTCTAATATTCACGACTGTCTATCATAACCTCTCACTCTTTCTCAGTCTAATGTCTGCTTGTTTATATTTCTTTAGGTCAGAGATTCATGAAAATATGCGATGCAGTCGTTGCCAAAACAATGATGGGCCGCAAGACACTGATGTCTTGTCAACAATGATTAATAGCAAATGTGGTGATGATGAAACCGCTGATATAGGTGGATTTGCTGAGATTGCAGGCTGCTTAGGGAATTTGAAAACATCAGAAAAGCAGGTTGCTTTTGTATTTTGTTGGATAAAAGTTGTTTTACTCTTTTGAGTGGGAGGTCTTCTTTTCAACTCTTCGTTTCATCTACCACCGACTAGCTTTCCTGTCTATCTCACCTCTTGATTTAAAGGAATACAACTATACAATACACAAAAGGAACAAATTATTGTGGTTTTGACTCTTGTAAATATTCTTTTTGCAGGTAGGGAATCCATTAGAAGAAGATTTAAGCAGTTGGGGCCATCATTTTTTCCCAACCTCTGTACCAGATGGTGTCCTTCAGGCTTCAGCTGGTGATGAGGTATGTGCCATAGCTTTTTAACACATTTTCATTCCCATCCCATCCCCTTCCCCTTTTTAATTATTTATAGAAAAGTAATTTAACTCAATAACCATTTTCCATTTAATGTCACCACAAAAAATAAAATCCATTTAATGCATAATTGAATTTGACTGCTTTTCTATATTTTTTAGGTGACTTTTGTCTTCACAAACCAAGTTGATGGAAAGCTGGTACCGGTTGACTCCATAAGTCCCAAGCTACAGAAAAAGGAATTACACAAGCCAAGCCGCAACGTCGAGCGAAAATCCACCCCTTTTACTTTACACAATAAGCTAGTGCCGCTACGTTCTGCATCCAATATTGCCAATGTGTCATGCTCATCTTCGATTGCTTGGACGAAGAAGGCAAAGAGTTGTGAAAGAATTACTCAAAATATCGCCATGAGTGTAGCATTAAACACCAAACACTCTCTTGTAAATGAATTACCAAGACAGAAAAGATCATACCCTGCTGATTCCAATGATGGCCACTCTCTTGTAAATGAAATATCACCGAAAAAAGCATGTCATGTTGACAACAATGATGAAAATTTTGAGTAATACTTCATGTTTTTGCCCAGGTTTGGTTTGATGTATTCACACTCATCTATTTTGGACATTAACGTAATATTGGCAGCATATGTTTACGGAATTTAACTGCATTTAATTTTATTTTTTCTTATAGAATGCCAAATTTACCTCAACAAAAAATGGACAAACATTTTTGTCCCCACAAGAACTAATATTTGTCTTGTTCTTTCAGGAATCATACAATGTAGCCACGATTTTGGTTCCAAGTGGTTAATTTGCTCTATCTAAAAGAATGAATTTGGCTTACATATAAGTTTGATCTCTAGTGATGTAGTAACTGGTGATGGACTAATAATCTCTCGTTCAAACACATAAGTTTGATCTCTCTTGTTTTAAGGAATCTAATTTGAGTTTCATACGCTACTAGTAAGCGGGTTCTACAACGCTACGTTATATTTAGGCAATTCATATACATTTTGCTCTAATAGTAAAAAAGTTAGAGTTTTACTTTTCCCACCCTGCCGCCTTCTAGCGCGCCTTGCGTTTTGGACCAAAATACCCTTTGTCCGGATTATATAATCTGGACAAATTATGGATAATATATTCCGAAATGTTCAGAAAAGCACACTGCACCATTTCATTTGTGAGACTTGAACATGTTCAGGGTGCTAGCCATTTCAGAAATTATAATCCGGACATAATAATGATATTCCGGATTATAATTTCCGAACACCCTGTATTTGAAGTGAGCGGGAAAAATAGTCGTTTTTTTTCTTCTGGAAAACGAAATCTGGACTGCTAGGTTATATATACTTCTCCATAACCTAGCTGAAGCAGACCACCTTTATCACAAACACTCCCTACACCTCTAAAAAACACTCCATTTTGGATGAAATCATGGTTTGGAGCAGCAATCTGGCCATCAAGGGGGGTTAACATCATCATTTTCGTCTGAATGCAAAGGTAATGTGTATATAAACCTTCCCCCATTCGTTTGTTAGGCGATTTTCTTTTGATCACGTCATATGATCTGTACTGGCCTGATCCGGAATACGAATTCCGGACTACATTCATGCATTCTGGATTTCGATATCTGGAATGCACCAGTACAAAAAAACTATGTTCATTTTCTGACTATGCTTGACATTGTTTTCAGTTATGGTTGTTCCAGTTGATGCCCCAAATGATGATCCAGCTGAGATTGAACATCCTATCGTGTTGCCGGCTCTTTTATTTGAAGATGTGCATGGTTCCGGAATTCCCAAATCCGAGAATCTCCCACCACCACCACCGAAACTTGAAATTTCTTTAGGCGATGCGAAAGTAGAGGATGCTCCTCGTCCTATTCCTGTTGTTTGTATTGATCAGCGAGAACATTTTACCACTACACAAAAGTTTGCAACACATAATGATTTGTTGGAGTGGGTTCGAGAGAAAGCTAGAAAGCTTGGTTTTTCCACTGTTATTGGTAAATCCGATAACAGTGGCAATGGAAGAAGCGCATTTGTTACTTTGATATGTGAAAAGGGAGGTTCATACACCGGGTACAAGAGAAAGAGTTGGCGCGAGATAGCTGGTTCGGTTAAATGCGAGTGTCCGTTTCGGCTAAGAGGTTACTTGTTGACTGCTGGTGATTGGAGCCTCAAAGTTGGTGATGGTAAACACAACCATGACATGACAGATGTTTTGAAAGGTCATAAACATTCGTCCGAGGCAAATGCTTACCAACTTACGGAAGAGGAACCGTACCACTTCAACTACTATCAAACACGTTTATAATGCATGTCACAGGTATAGGCGGTCCATTAGGGGTACGAGGAATGACATGCAACATCTCTTAAAGTCTTTGGTTGATAATGGTTACGTGTATCATTGTAGAAAGTATCGTGATTCTGATGATGTCAGTGATGTTTTTTGGGCATATCCAAATTCTATCAAGTTGTTTAACACGTTCTTCACCGTGCTTGTGTTGGATTCCACCTATAAGACCAACAAGTATCGTCTTCCATTGCTTGAGTTTGTCGGTAACACCTCTACCATGAAAACATTCTCTATTGCTTTTGCTTATATGATGTCTGAGAGGCAGGACAACGTTTATTCGGCTCTTGAGAGGTGTCGTGAGATCTTGCACTCCAAAGATCTTTATCCCAAAGTAGTTGTCAGTGGTCGGGACAATGCTTTGATCTATGCTGTGGAAAATGTTTTCCCTAAAGCTATTACTTTGTTGTGCTCATATTGAAGTAAATAAAATAGTCACAAGGAAGGGGGGGCTTGAATTGTGACCCTTTAAAATTAAACCTGTAACTTAAAATTGATTCTCAAGTTGTTTACTTGGAATAGTTAAGTTAGTAATCTGACTTCAGAACGTTCTGAAGTTCATACGCAAAAACTGCTTAGTAAAACAAATGCGCAGGTGTGTGTTGTGTATACTAGAATTAAAGAGTATAGAGAAGAGAGAAAGAACACACAGAGATTTATAGTGGTTCACCCAATGTGGGCTAGTCCACTCCTCACAATCTTGTGAGAGTTTCCACTTTGATGCTTGAGATAACCTCTCAAATCCTGCACCTTACAATCCTTGTTCACCTGAACATTTACAACTCTGTATTTTCTAAGCCTCAGCAGGCTTGCACCTTCTTGCTAAGTTACCCACTTAGACTTTTACAACCTTTTCTCAAACTAACACTTTAGTACCCCTAAAGCTAGATGAGACTTTCTTTTCTTCTTGGTAAGTTACCCACTTAGACTTTTACACCTTCTGCTCAAACTAACACTTTAGTACCCCTAAAACTAGATGAGACTTTACAAGATGTTTGAAGATTGAGTGTTTGTAGAAACACACAAAAGAAAAATGGAGGAAAAAGTTATCTTTGAAGAGATAACAGAAAGAATTGATTTACACTACAAAGAGATATAAGAATCTCAGTGATGATCAATTCAGAGAAGAATGGAAGGAGAACTTATCTTTAACAAGATAAGAAAGAATTGATTTACACTACAAGAGACAATTTGAAGTCTCAATGATGATCAATTCAAATGCTAAAGCTTCAAACACATTTCAGATGTTTTCTTGTATGTTTTGCAATGGTGTAAATAATGTTGAGCCTTTGATCTCTATTTATAGTCTTTGGGCTCATATAGCCGTTGTAGGGTGTCCAATGGTGTTATGCCATGTGTCTTGGGCCCCACAAGTTTTTACTTGAAATTCTGGGTAATCATTTTGATCAAGCATGAACTTCAGAATGTTGTTGTGTTCTTGATGATCTTCATCTGGGTTCATCATGATATTCATCTGAGTTCGTCATGTATGAATGAACACATGAATTTCTGGGCGTGTCATATGTTTTTCACATGAATTTTTGGGCAATATCCAAGAGTAGTGGCTTTTCCACATACATCAGAAAGTTGCTAGATAAAGTTGTTTCTAGATCTGCCTTAGATTGTGTGCAGGAGAGATAAAGTGGGATCTGCAATCTTCAGGCCCATGCTTTGAGTGATATGCAAGATATTGTACAGTACCTGCTCCCTTATGTGTTCAACTCTTATTGAATCTGACTTGATCTTGCTTTTTGCTTTTGCTTTTGTTTTTTACCTACTGTACTATTCACAGTTAAAGCATGTGCAGAGCTGAACATTCTGTTCCATCTGTTTCACTTAGGATGATTTGTAAGACTACCATTTGATGTAATCAAATCCTAATAGTGAAACAACACTGAAGAGCAGTGATTTAAAACATCTAGGATGACATTCCCCTTTGGATTAATCCTAACACTTCAATGTTCATAGTCTTAAATGAACATTGAATATCCCCTTGGGAATGCACCACAGGGTAAATGGATGACCATGCCGGATATGGGTTTCCTCATCGCACAGAAAATCAACCAAACGGTTGTTGTGTTATCCATTGGGAAATCAGAAACCTATTTCCCTCTATGTGGTCCACCGCCGCCGCCAAGTATCGATCCGTTGATGTGTTTGGCATATGTGAATGACAACCACTTCTGCTCTATGGAGACAATACCATCGAGAGGATGCAGACACCTGACCTGATAGATATGCTAGCCGGATGGCAGATTATAATGAGCTAAGTCGGGCAGCGGGTGTAGAGGTGATAGAAGATGACGAAGAATTGTACATTATTGAAAATCTTGATCCCGATGAGAGGGTTGGTCCTGGTCTGGTCCTGGTGTGAAGGTTGAAGTGGATGACAGTCCCATTGATCTTTCGGCGCCGTAGATTAGATATATATCATTAGTTTAGTTGAAATGTATATCATTAGGTGAAATGTGTAATGATATAAATTCAACTCTTTTTTAGTGTATATATATAAAATCATTTTTTGATATAATATTTAAGTTAATTGCCTTTTAGACATACATATATAATGATTGAAAAACAATGATAAAAACCACAATGACATGCAAATCTGTTTCAGTTATGTGTACTGGTGCAATCCGGATTATATAATCCAGACGTGTTCAGATTATATAATCTCGATTGTACCGAGGATAATTTTAAAAAAAAATAGGACGCGCGAGGAAAAACATAGGGTAGGGAAAAAGGCACCTTGTAATAAGATGATATGACGGCCACTTTGCAAGCAAACATTAATGTTGATATTGTACCATACTTAAGTTACTTTAGTAAAAAAGTTAAGGTAACTTGTAATAATGATGATATGATGACCACGTTGGAAGCAAACATTAATGATGATATTTTACCATGTTTAAGTTGCTTTTACTATTTTTATATGCTACCCACTTTGCCATGTCAAATTTCTCCGATGAAGAGAAAGAAAAAAAAAAATACTCCCTCAGTCTCTAAATTTCAGATCATCTATAAATTTTTAGATGCATTTCATTACTCTTTGGATCATATTAACTTGTGTCCTAGTTAAGGAGCTTAAAATGGAAATTAAAAATAAATTTTATATTGAAAGTATAACTTTTGCAACTTTTAAGATATTGAATGCAAGTTCCAAGAAAAACTTTCTATATTTGCCTTCTTAACTTATATTCCAAGGGCACAAGTTAACATTTTCCTTACTCTTTTTCCAACTATACCATTTGTTAATACTATCGATTGTCTTGGAATATGAAAATCAACATTGAATATATTTATACATTAAAGACAATTTAGTACTCCCTCCGTCCCGTTTTAAATGACCCAATTTTAAAATATGTACTATTCATATATCATGATTTGACTATATTTTTCTACTAATATATGAAGACAAAATATAACATTTAAAGATGTTGTTGGATTCGTCTCGACGAATATTTTCTAAATATCAAATTTTCATAATTTTTTCTAATAGATTATTAAAGATATTTAAGTTTAAGGGACGGAGGGAGTAATAATTACATACATTTTAGACAAATATTTTACTCCAATAACTTTTCTTAATAACCATGAATTTATAAGGGACAGAGTATTATAGAAGAAGCCGCCAATCATATATCAAATATTTTTTAATAATTGACGTATATTCAATGAGTATTATACAAGAAATTTTCTAGATAATAAACTATTTTGCAATCTACGCCTTTAAAAATTTAAAAAATCTACAAGCAGCTATAATAATTTATTATGAATAAAATAATTATCTCAAAATAGGAAAAATCTATAACAAGAAAAGATGCAATTATCAATCCTTGCAAAGTAAATCCTGAATTTATAGTGCTTTCCTTATTTGAAAGAAGTTGGAAATCTCCTTGTTTGCCGCATCTACATCATCTGGAGATGCCACTGCAACCACAACCCCTTTATCCTTAACTGCTTCCATTGCATCAATGAATTGTTTGAAGTCCTTCAAGCTGAGGGAATAAAATAATTAAACTGAATAAGAACAACTAATGGTTTCAAAGATCAAGATCACTGCAGTGCAAAGCATATTATCTTTAGGGGCAGTAAAACCAAATGTAAAATGATACAATCTTTACAGCCCTCTTCCAAAATATATCTATCAAGCTGTCTAACACCATCATATTCTGGAAAAATATATTTAGGAGCAGTAACACTAAATGTAAAATGATACAATCTTTACACAAAATCAACTGAAAGTTTAAATTTATTTTGTAATCAGAAAGTCATTTCATGATAGTTAATAGCGTACTACCATGCAATAAACACTGGCATCGAAAGCAGACTGCAGTATTTTGCTTTATCAATAGCAGTGGATCAAAAGGTCATGTATCATGCATGGATTATCATTCAATCAGAATCTTTACCTCGTAGATAATATCTCTCCACGTCTCTTTTGCCTTTCTTCCTCTGTGATACCCAGTATATACCGCAACATACTGAAAATGAAATGAAAAGCAAGCATAATTTGCAACTATAATAAAAAAACAGCATGATTTGGAAATTAAGAAGGAATCACTAATAATTCAACAGAGAACTAAAAAAAATCTACAGTAAACAAACTACTAAAGCATCAATTAGCTCATTCATACCTACTATAACCTTTGGCGTCAGGAAGTTGATACGAGTCTACATCCCCAATGGTCCCGATTATGGCTTTTGTAAGAGTATCATCATCTATTTCCAATTCTCTTAAGAAGTCACCAGTTCCATCATATACCTCAAGTGTTTTTAGCAAGTTGGGATCACGATAAGACAAAAAAGAGAACACTCCTAGAAAAAGAAGCGAAAAGGTAAGATTGCAAGCATGCTACTCAATAATTACACCTAAGTATAATAGAAGTTACCTGAATGTGTATCAAAATCACAGAAACCTCCATATGCTCCACCACTAACACGTACACGATCCCACAACCATGTATTACTAATGTATTTGGAAATAACATATGCACTACCGTTAAGCTTATAACCAGCATCATAAACGTTGGTTGCTTTCCCAACATAATTAACCTGTAGAAAGAAACATGAGTTATAGATAGGGAAAAAAATTTAAATGCAGCAAATAAAATAAAATAAAATTTGGGCTTTAGGTAACTACACTGCCTGTACAATGTGCATAACATAAACTAAATTGTAGGTAAACACTCAAATTGATCCCTGACAAAAAACATGGAGACCTGTATGTTTCTAAGAAATGAAAAATACCAATTTGATACTTAAGAATGTCTAATGTGGGTCAAATTATTCTCAAGGACTAATATGTCCCCAAAAAATAACTAATTTTACCTACATTTGACATTCTTTTTTTTAAGAAGCTAAATTAGCCCACCCAAATTGGCACCGGGGAGAATCAAACCTGAGACCTTGAGGAGGAGCACACTCCCTGATCCCAAGCCATTTTACATTTGACATTCTTATGTCCCAAATAATTAATTTTCATTTCTTGTAGACCAATAGGTCTCTAGTTTTTTCCAGACAATTTAGATATTTACTTCAAAATTATGTACAACCGATTTGGATATTTCCTTAAAAATTATGTACACAAGAATGACAACTGAAATAATCCTTACCTGAGTAGGAATCACAATAGCTTCATTTGTCAACGGAAGTCTAACATTCCAAATATTTGGTGTAGCAATGGGAGAGCTAGTAGGGAGCATATCAACAAATTTGCTCACAAATTTGTCCGTATTCGCAAGGTTTTTCCCATCAGCGGTGATATTTATCAAGCACCCTTGCTTGGAAAATACAGTTTTGCGAATTTCCTCAAGAGATGATGAGATATCAGCCCAATCTTGATCAATTCTCTTTTCAAGAGTTTGAAGGAATTCAAGGTAGCTAGAAAGTATACACCAGAAATATAATCAATGCATACAATAGGAATGACACTTCCATTTCAGCATTAAACATAAAGATTAGATTAAAAAGGAAAATCGTGAAACTTTAAAACCTTGCACAGATAATGTCATACCTGGGTGTCATTATAAGTTGACTTATGTCAGAAGCCCTTAATATGACAAGAATGGATTGTGTGTGTGTAGTTTTTAATGAATTTATTTTATTGCATTAAATAATATTTCTTAAATATTTAATGACCTCATATCTATAAATGCAAAAAATAACGTTTTATTTTATAATTAAACCTATAAATAGTTTTTTTTCTTTTCTGCAAAAAGAACTATAAATAGTTAATAATAATATTAAAAATTATATTATTTTTTATTTGTGACTATTATAAATTGTTGCAAATTAAAGAATACGCACATAGGATCACTAAATATGAACTATGTTCCAATACTACAATTGGCCATGTGCCATAATCCAATTGGTATCAGAGGCCCGACCTCGTTGAGGACAAGCCCAGAAGAAGGAAAAAAAAATATATTCCAGTCACAATCGCCTAAATAAGTCTCTTTTGACCAGATCGTTTATAGGAAAAACGTAAATTGTGGGATCGTAACACGGGTCGTAAGATCCTATCAAATTCATATATCTATGCATATAAAATCAACCATATATATATATATATATATATATATATATATAACTTCAAAAAAACACAATATACTTATTAATTATAAAAAAAATATATCATGTTTAAAAAATTTAAATAAATAATTTTATACTTATTAATTAAAAAATAATATAGCACAACATATTTCATTTTATTAATAATAATTAGGGTTAAATAGGTTTTTCGTCCCTATAAATATAATGAATTTTGATTTTAGTCCCTATAAAATTAAACTGAATGTTTTCATCCTCACAAAAAAATTTATTTTGTTTTTCGTCCTTAATAGATATAATTTTGAAGTATTTTTGACATTTTTTGAACATAATATGAATATATAAATATCGAATATAATAAACGGACATAACATGAATACAATTTGAACATAAAAGAGTTATAATTTTGCCATTTATATGAACATAAAATGGCCATTAAGGACGAAAAACAAAATAAAAAAATTTGTGAGGATGAAAACATTCAATTTAATATTTTAGGGACTAAAATCAAAATTCGCTATATTTATAAGGACGAAAAACTTATTTAACCCTAATAATTATTATTAATTTCCTGAATATTTTAAATCACATTAGCAATTAACCATTAACATTTTTGGTAAAAAAATTACATTAAAATTAAGAAGAAAGCAAATTACAGAATAAAAAAACGGAAATCAAGTTATACGTATATAAAATAGAGTAAAAAGAAAGAACGAAGAAAGCGAAGCGAAAAAAGTAAAATGCCAAAGTGAAATGCAACGTATCAATAACATGTTTTTAGGGTATTTTTTAATGCTAAGTTGTCGTCTTCAACAAACCAGGTCGCGAACTTGACCCGGAAACCACAACTTTGTGAACAATAAAATTGGCAGACGGTGTTGTAAACGTTCATCACCGGCGCAGGAGAAAAGCGCATCTCACGCTCTTCTACCGCATGCCAGCCGCACCGCCATATACAGCAATCTTCACATCGATCCAACACTGTTGAGGGATGATGACGCGTGAGATCGTACAATCTCATGATCTAACTCGCGCGCCTAACAACTATGAATGGATGACAAAAATATGTATGCAAATGTGTCCTCATATTAAACCATAAAGGTATCTTAATATTCCAACCTGAGACCACCCATCTTTTCTGACATCCAGCCTGCTGCATTAAGTTTTGCATCCATCCTTGCAGCTGCAATTCCATGACCACTGCCTCTTAGCCGGTTCTAACAAAAGACAAAAAAGCACAAAATCGATAATCAGCATGGAGGTTCTGCACAATGACCATTTATAATTTTGGTCCTTTACATAAAACATTTTGGTAATTACCTCCATTCTTGCTCTACTCTGGGAAACAAATTGTTTGAAACGCTGTTGGTCTGTAAATTGAACGTCTTGAAGAACAGAATTAACCTGAAGTTCAGTAGCAGTGTGAAATTAGGATTTACATGATGGAATATTTTAGGCCAATAATGCAAAGCATTGAGTGTTGAAAGATGAAATGTTTGAAGTTTGGACAAAAAAATGTACCAAGTCATAAAGGTCTTCAGCACGTCCAGCCATGGCTTTGCCTCGAACAATCATGTGACTACATGGATCTTCCTTGCCCTGCACTGATGATGTGAATGGGTAAACTGAAATTCCTCCAGTTTTTCTCCCAATTAATTGGTTTAGTTGGACAAAAGTCAAGTCCTTTGTGCCCATCTCCAGCAATGATTGGCTATAAAAAAATAACACGAGAGGTACAGAGCTTGATGTGAGAACATAAAGATTTGTCATTTATCTATCAAGAAGGTGCTTCCAATATACACGTGATGAGGAATAGAAGAATAAAAACACCATAAGGAAAATAAATAGAATTATAGCTATCAATACTACTAAAAAGAAACATGTTGAGAACTAAGACAATCCAGTAGACAATTTGGCTAGGAGTATATGACAAAATCTAATGTTTTGAAGAATCACAATAGCATGAAACCTATAAGGAGACAAAGCATATGCTGAATTGAAATTAAATATGAAAAATGAAATTCCAGATCAAGGAAAGTTAATAACAAAATAAGTACCGATTAAATTGCTATCCTAGAAATTCACTATGCATGTAATATTAGGAACCATGGAAACAAAATGTAAAACATCTTTTAAGAGGTTGCATGATTACCAAAACAGTGGCACCAAAGGAAGAAGCTCTTGCTTCAATGAACTCATGTCGAACACTATGTCAGTGTAAAGGACATCATTGGTGAAGAGATCATGCTGCAAAACTTTTACTCCGTTGATATCCCCAACCTACATTTAACATTCAAGTAGTCGTGAATCTCTACAGGCTACTAGGAAAACACACAACTCTCACCCAAGGGAAAGCAATGATAACCTCAGTGGGAACATGAATAGGTTCTTTAGGGATATCTTGAAGAGAAAGACTAGGAACAGTTTTCAAAGCTTCTGGTGGATCAGGGGTCTCCTGCTTAAGCCTAAGCTCTTGAGTAGCACGAGTCAATTCTGCCAGATCTTCTGTTGTCATACTTGCTTTAACTTCCTGCAATATTTGTTTCTCCGTTGCTTCTTCACGAGCAGCTTTCTCCGGGTCAGGCTGACAATGAAAAGTTTTCATCAATTATTAACATATTGAGTGCAAAATGGCTTCTCACACAAACACAGGTTTTCAAGGCTAAAATAAATAAGTACCTGCATTTGCACAGTTACTTTATGAAGGTTGTTCAAGATGAATTTCTCTATTAATGGAGAAAAAACAGATATAGAGCCTTCCTTTGCTATTTTAGATTTCAGGTCTTGGAGAGGTTTCTCATATTTCAGTGGCTCAAGGGGATTCATATCATAAATCCATTTACCCTAAATATGCAAACCAAAACAATTGTAAATATCAATCAACAAAAGATGGCCATTTCACACACCAAAAAACTTTAGCTTATCTTACAATGGACTGGAGCATGAGGGACAAGCCACGAGGAAATGACCCAGTATTGTTCTCTCTCAGAGAAAATTCAATTGTATTCATAGAGGCCTCAATGGCATCTGTATCAAAACCTTCTTCAACCAACTTTTTAAGTGTATTCACGATCAGTTCTTCTACCTTAGGAATATCATCTTCAGAAACACCCTTCATTCCAATGCTAAACTGAGGCTGGAGTAGTTCATCTTCTAACCCACCACCAACAATGGCATCACCCAGCCTGCTTTCTAGCAAAATTTTTCTGAGTGGCGAAGCAGGAGTGCCCAGCAGAAGATGATTCAGAAAACTAAGTGCTAGCTCAGTTTCCAAGTCTAAGGGCTTATCAGAGAGCAACCAGTTAAGGGAAACCATATGCTTCTTCAAATCACCCCCTTCCCCTGCAGGGTAAGTCTCAACAATCCGGACTGGCTTTGAAAACAGTTTCTGTGGTTCAACCTTTGATTCGTTTGGGGATGAGCTTGCATCAAACATGTCTAAATACTCTGAAAAACAGATAAGAGACTTAAGTTAGCGGTTAACTGCTGCTGGTAAGAACTCTAAAATCATCTTTCATAACTGATCTGAGATGTTGAACATTATTAGGAAAACAGAGCAACCATGCCATGATGCCAATAATATTCTCAATTACCATAAAAAATAACAGTGAACAATATAGTTCAAAGGAAGATAAATCTATAGGAACATAAGGGGAAGCTGTTGGACAATTTAGGATCTTCAACGGGGAATTCAATACAGTTTCGCGCTCATTCTAATTTCTAAAATAAGTGTACAACAATAATAACAACAACAACCAAGCCTTTTCCCACTAAGTGGGGCCGGCTACATGGATGAAATCACGCCATAATGGTCTATCATGCACCATATTTTGGTCCAACTCATTAATTTCCAAATCTTTCCTAATAGTTTTTCTGATAGTTTTTCTAGGTCTTCCCCTGCCTCTTGTGATCTGACCATCCTCTATTTGACCTACTTCATAATTAGTATTAGTATCTTTTAATATCTTTTCTTTAAATATTTAATTTTAAATTAAAATAAGTGTATTTATGTAATTTCAAAAGGGAGGATAACAACATTTTAACTTGTAGAATTGATTAACCTGCCTCAATATTTCAAAGAACATAAACATCAATCGACTGTCAAAACTATGTGTTCAATTCTTTATAAAGAAATATCATAGAGAATGGGAAGTACAACTAGAAGTAGGATAAGATATTCCCCCAAAAAAAGATATAAAATAACTCATGAAATTTATCCATAAAGCTATCTTTGTTATTTATATTTGAGAAAGAATGCGGGAGGGAGCTACTAGGCTTGACATATAACTATAAAGACCTAACTTGGCTACCAAAAATATCCCGATCATTGTCATAGAATGGGTTGCACAGCAAGTCAGGCCAAATGCTTTAGTCATTCATTTTAATCAGGAGTCTGGGCTTGGATCTACAAGGGCATCACAAATGTCTCTCCCCAATTCTCAGTCTCAACATTTAAAGAGCAAGTTAAACCAAATCTTATTACCACTCAGGATGCGGAGGCGCTCAGTTGGATCATCGTCTCCATAAAACCAAATCCGTGAATTGCTGGGATGGTAATACTTGCGGTGAAATTCCTGTCAATTGAGTTTAAAATGAAAATTTCTTAAATAAAACAATTAAATCTTTGAAATAGCTGGTATTATTGAGATCTACAGTAGACTATATGAAAGTAAAAAAGTTACAAGGTACGAGTTCCTACAAAGATGTACGATTTTACCCAGCATACTACAAAAATCAATGTTAGACTTAGTAGACACAAACACCTAAGACCTAACAACTAAACAGAATTTTCTCCTTGTTCAAATTAGTTATCTCTATGTACCACAATAATAATTTTTCAACATTATTCTTAAAAACAAACCTTAAATTCCTCAAATGTCAACTTAGGAATAACTTGAGGATCACCTCCGCTGTCAACACCATATGTGTTATCTGGGAAAAGAGCCTGCAACAAAGTTACATACACCAATAATGAATGCACAGAGTTTAAGATACAAAAAAAATGTCGCAGTTGGTAGTTGAAATATAAACTGGCTTCACCTGTTGAGAAGCTCGTCCAAGTATATTATCTGGTTGAGAGTAGACACCTTTCATCTCATTAAACACGACACCTGGAATGAGTGAAAAGCATTGATTATAAGTAAGTGAGAAATGCATGGATAGATAGATATATCTGAAACGAATATCGAGACCTAACTCATCCATACAAAACCGGCTTGTACGGTGAGGAGTGTCTCCTCTTTATAAACTCTTCTCAAGATTCCTATCTATCCGACGTGGGACTAAATCCCACCCGAGAGTTGGCCACTAACACACCCCCTCACGCTTCAGCCCGGCCCAATGGGCCTGAAGCGTGGAGATGCAGGAAGCCCAACGACATGGACCCAATAGGCTCTGATACCATTAAACGAATATCGAGGCCTAACTCATCCATACAAAACCGGCTTGTACGGTGAGGAGTGCCTCCTCTTTATAAACTCTTCTCAAGATTCCTATCCATCCGACGTGGGACTAAATCCCACCCAAGAGTTGGCCGCTAACAATATCTATATAGAATAGTAAAAGGCAACCTTTATAAGTGATATCTTCAGAAGGATGATTGAGCTCATAATGCCAACCCTCCTGTTGAAAAGTCTGAACATCCTCGACACATTTAGGAAAGAAAACGGCATCGAGATAGACGTCAACCAAATTATAAAAATCCTTGGTATTGGTGGAGGCGACAGGGTAACAAGTCCTATCAGGATAAGTGAATGCATTGAGGAAGGTGTGCAAGCTTCCTTTGAGTAACTCAACAAATGGTTCTTTGAGAGGATATTTTCTTGAACCACACAAAACACTGTGCTCTAAAATGTGAGGAATGCCAGTGGAATCATTGGGAGGAGTTCGGAAAACAATGCCAAAGACTTTGTTCTCATCGTTGTTTGAAACAGAGATGACTTGTGCACCCGTCTTGACGTGTTTGAAAAGTACCGCTTTTGATTTGCATTCTGGAATGAATTCTTCTGATACTTTCTCAAACCCTAGTTCACGCGCAACTTCATCCTTCACTACTTCGCCACCACCAATATCTACGAAACCACTCAAAATAATCATTATTGTGGATAATCAATTAATTAGTTAATCGAGAAATAGATAGATACATGCCTGGAGAAGAAACGAGGGAAGCTCTGGTGGAGAAATGGTTGCGGTAACGAAAGTAAAAGAGCGGACGAGAAGTAGAAGAAGAAGAAAGCAATCTTGTGGTGGAAGTGGAGAGGCTGCTGCGGCGGCGGAGGAGAGTCGGAGGAGAGAACCTTGCGGATAGAACGGAGGGGGTGCGAGAGAAATATCTGGTGGTAGATAGAGAACGAACAAGCGCCGCTCTTTCCATTGAAGTTGAAGAAGAACTACTACAACTTCCTATCTCCATTATATTTCCGATAACTCGTTTATACTGCCTCCATCGTGTATACATCTCCCCTACAATAATAATTCTCAATTTCCTTTTATCGCAACCACAAATAATCAATACTAATACTTAGGACAAAACCTCACCTAAATTTTACTTACTTATTTTCTTTTTTTTACTTCTCTCTTTGAAAAGAAAGCTCTATAAGTGAAAGGCTGTGTGTTCAACTTTTTACCATTTGAGTGGTACTTATTGTTAAAAGAGTAGTGATATTTGAACAACGCAACTTCTTTTTTCTCTCTTTTCATTGGTTAAAAACAATGAAGAGAAAAAAAGGAAGAGAGAGAATAAAATGATAATGTGAGTATGAGAGAGAAAGTTGTTACAAAGTGATTGTATAAGTAACATTTCTCTTGTTAAAATTAACTTAGTGATCAAGTTTACTTATCAACCAAGAAATAAAGTCTGACATGAAGTAAATTTAGGCAAGAAATAAGACAACTTGATTATGAAAAAAGTTCCTAACTCAAAGTTACTTTTCACCTAAAGATAGGAGGTGGTGATGAAGAGTTTATTCATTTCAACATTGTGAGAGATTCATTCAAGAAGGAGAGATATCAAGATAACTAGAGGCATTGCTCACCCATTATCAAATTTGTGTTTTATTATTCCGCATTTATTGTTTTTCACTAATCTGACTGCAAAGAATTCGTTGTAGTTTTCTAACAACTAGGATCAAAGCTTTGGTTTGTCATAATAAATGATCAAGAGGAAGTCAGATTTGATTGGGAGTGATGATGGTACTAAACGAAGAAAAGATAACAACTGAAAAAGTTCGATAGTGCAGACTCTGACTTTTAAAAGATGCAAATCAAGGATTACTTGTATAAGAAAAAGCTATATCAAGCTCACTCAAGAAAGAAATCAACTGATATGAAGGATGGCGAGTGAAAGCTTCTCAACATACAAGTCCATAGTGTTATTCGTTTATCGTAGGCTCTTAACGTTGCTTTTAACTTTGCAAAGGAAAAGACCACTGCAAGTCTTATGGTGGCTCTTACAAGTATGTATGAAAAGTAGTCAACCTCAAATAAATTTCATTTGTTGAGGCGATTATTTATGTTACAGATGACTGAAGTCCCAACAGCCCAACATCTCAATGAACTCAACATCGTCACAAACCCAGCTTAGTTCGGTTGGAATCGATTTTGACAACGATTGGAGTGCAACGATTGTGAGTAGTTCGTCAAAAAACAAAAAAGTTAAAATTTGATGATGTTCGTGATATGGTTCTTAGTAAAGAAATCAAACGAAGAGTTGAGTGAATCTTCATGTTCTTCAATATTGCATACATAGTCAAGAGGAAGAAATTCAACCAAATAAAATGGATGTTGTAAATCAAAGGATAGACGGTCTAAATTCATAAATCCTCGCAATTCCAATACCTCAAAAACTACCGAGTGTTGGGATTGTGAAAAGACGATATACACAAAAAAGATTCCACCAATGAATAAGGAGGCGAAGGATGAGGCAAACTTGCTTCCACCTCAGGGGAATGTGATGCTCTAATATGTTGTTTGGGGAGAAAGGAAGAGTCTTGGGTGTTAGACTTTGCAACATCCTTTCATGCCACTAAGCAGGAAAAAAATCGAGAATTATGTCCTCAACAATCTTGGTAATGAGCAATTTAACGATATTGTGGACAAATATGAAGTAAAGATAATTTGAATGGGATCTGTATGAAAATTGAAATTTGTGAAACATTCCCAACTTGACAGAATTTAGTCACAGTAATTGACCGATGATTGTTACACAATAGGTTTTTTGCGGTAATAATTAAAAGATTTTAAAGGGTGCAATGATGATTGCTCGTGGCAAAAAGAGTGATACCCTTAACAAGATGCCGAGCATATCATTTGATTGCAATTGCAACAAATGAAAATCTCAATATACAGCACCAAAGACAAGGCCACCATACGAGTGAGAAACTTTTGTTAAGTGCTTCATATCCAAGTTATAATAGCAATCGACGTTGTACCGACCAATTCTTAAATGTTCGACCAGTGCATAACTTAATATCACAATTGTGCTTTGTTCAAAGCACTGATTGTGCTTTTATTACTCCATATGGTTCTTATTATAAGAAGAAAAACAAAAAAAAATATCAAAACCAATGCAATCATTAATTAGTGTAACTTTTTGAATATTTTTACAAATATATTCCATTGAGATAGAGGTAGAAAAGTCTTTTAAGCAATAATTACAACTTAAAAGTTGTGATATTTTCTTATAATTATGACCATATTTTTTTGGGAAATTTTCTGATATATAAGACCGGAGGGAGTAACATACAATGTCACTAACATTTGTAGAAAAATGCTAACAAATGTTACAGGGACATTTGTTAAAGATTTTATATAATAATATTTTGGAAGTTGAATAATAAATTCTTAGGCTAAAAAGTATATTTTTCAACACAAAACTTCATTTTGTTGGGGTCCTTAACATCAAGTCCCTACACAAGATGAACAAGGACCGACAAATAGAAATTACAAAACAAAGGCACCATGTATAGACGGAATACAAAAAAAAAAACCCATAAAAACACTAATACAAACATCAATAAAAAACACCAATAGAAACACCACCTAACCCCGGGCTACCACCAACACCAATAAGAAAAACTAATCACTATGCAAGATTCATTTGGTAACAAGAAATCAGTTTAATTAATATGCAAGTAATCATCTTTTTTTCTTCTTTTATAACGCGCACATTTAATGTTTTTTTGTTTGCTTGAGTATGAAAGTACTCCTATCAAATCAAACTATTATCATTTAACTCTTGCTTTGATCAAGATATGAAATTCCACATTTCCACTTACAATGTATATATTTGATCAAACAGCCTATTTCTCAACTATTTCTCAAATAGAAGACAATAAAAGTTAAACATATAAAGAAACAGATCACTCCCTATCGTGAAACTTGTTCCTTTTGTTTTCAAGATTATTCCATTAGCTTCTGTATAACCCTCCAATATCGCATGCAAGAAGGATTCATGTGTATTGCCCGAATAACCCATCTCTCAGGACTTTGAGAGGGCTCCGTCCTAGAGATAGAGCTTGGCCCAACTTTCAACTGTCGTGCAACCAAATGCATTTGAAAGTAAACCTCTGCAGGCCTCATTTCTACAAAAAAGTAGCAGACATTCATCTAGAGGTTAGCAATTATTGAATAATAAAAACCAATATCAATTATTGCATGAGATTCTGCTGATCAATTATTGCATGAGATTCTGCTGATCTATTGGGAGTCCACTAATAAATCAAAAAGCATTCCAACTCAACCTTGCAAATACCAGTTAACAGATTGATTCATTTGAATTGGTTGAAAGAAATAATCCCGCATCACAGCCCCAACATTCAATGATAGTGACACTCTTATAAAGAAGAAGGCAACAGAAACTGAACTATACTTGGTTCTTCCATTTCTCACTCGCAACTTAAAAAATTATAATTTTTGGAAAAAGCATAGAAATCAAACCTGATGACCAATTGTACCATTCAAGGCGAAGGTTTCTGTCCCATCTCTCCTTAGAACCGAGGTTTCCTTCTGCTTGAGCCAACAATATGGAGGCAAAAGGTAAGGGAATCAGTGAAAGCTCATAAACTTTGGTAAGGCTATTGATAGCCCGTGATAGGAAGTGAGGACTATTGTGCTGCCTGACAAGCTCCATACAGATGGCCCCTGACATAAAATAAAACAATATGATCCTATGGATATTAATACAAAAAGTTTATCATTGATGCACAATAGGTAGAGATGAGGGCAAAAAGGATCCAGAGAAAACTAACTGCCAATTAACAGTATCCATTCACGCAAAAAAAGGAGATCAATGAGTTTTATTCTAATAAAATAATATAAATTATTTTTGGGATTTGGGGGAGATAAATTAGCTAATAACAAAAATACTTGTCAAGAAATATTTATAAGACAAGACTTAAGAACAATTATCATACCCGTAACATTTCTTATCCTCTAAAAAAACCTTTGGTGTCGATCTCTTGGTCAAATATTCAAATTTAAGTAATTGACCGAGTATTTCAAGTGGTAATGTAATACTACGTAGAATTCATGCAAGATACACTCTCCAGTCATTATTATAAGCAAAAATCAACATTTTATTAGATTCATTCGTTGAATGATGTATGTGGTCTATAATAAAGATCATATACATCATTAATTGAATGAATCTAAAATATAGATTTTTGCTTATAATAGTGACCGGAGGGTGTAGTTTTTTTAAGCTCTCACCCAATGCAAATACATACCATGACATAAAAAGAGGCAGCTTTCAAAACCTGCCAACGAACAAGCCTGTGCCACGAACTCTTCGGCTGAGACTAAATCCCTTTTTTGCAACAAATTCATTCCTCTCGCTAGGTTATATGCAGCCATCCACATATTCCATGAATTTCCGTCCCTTTTAACGCATTCTTCGAAGTTCAAGTCTATGGCATTTGAATCTATTTCCAGTTCATATTGGCATTCCATAAGTTTGAGACAGATCCAACCAATATGGCAATCTGTCCTGAGCTCTAAACACTTTGCATACTCTTTCCGAAAATTTAGACGATCACCTTTCAGGGCATACAAACGGCACAATAGTAGATGTGCAAAGAATAAATAATCATCAGGAAGCACTAGTTGAGAAGCTTTTTTGGCATCAGTGATACAGCTCATGTAATTCCCACATTGTAAACTGATCTCAGAAGCACAAAGTAGAAGTTGGAAGTGCCTATATTGATGACGTATTTCTGTCTCGCTATACAATTCATTTGAAAGAGCAGTTTGAATTAGACGATTTAGTATGCTACATAGATGATGAGGAAATCTCTGTTCACGTGCCTTCTGAAGATAGTTAAGAACAAGTAAGTAGCGGGCATCGTGACTCCATGGTTTCTGATGAATGTATCTGCAATTTTGAGGGGGGAAATGCAATATGATTATCCTTGTTGTGGGGATATTAGTGCTTCAATATCTTTAAATAGAAAGCTCTACAACCATGCTAAAATTTAACGTAAAAGAATGTTTATTTTCCTGATTTAACAAAAAACATTTTAACCTAGCAGTGATATATTCATAGCCTAGCATGAATATAAAAAGGGATCAAATTTCTGGGCAGTTACAGGTGATAAAGCATAAGGGGAAATAAAAGCAGTACTTCTGCAGGTATTTGATGGCTCGTGGTTGACCAGAACACTTCTTTGAACAAGTTGGAAAAGTAAACTTTGGATTATTGTTGTCAGTGGCATAGCATGCAACTGCTCCAGCGCCATGAATATCATAAGCTGATTTTAAACCTTCTTGATCAGACATATCAGGATGGTCTAATTTACAACACCTAGTTGCCACATGATAACTGTTTAGCTCTTCACAGTATAGCAAGAGATATCCCAGAAGATTCCTGTCCCAGTGAAATGTGCAAAAGAAAAAAATGTTAGCGAACTCCACTCAAAGCAAGCAAGATCAAAACATGCATGGTTAAAAAATTAGGTCAGAGAGTACTGACCAAAAAAACTTCCCTAAAACTTGAAAGCTAAGGGGTATTATCGAGTATGAAGATAAAAGATAAAAACTTTTTAATACACTTCAGTAAGTAAACACTCAGCATAATGCTATTTTTATACAAGATGAATACAATTTACAAGTAAAGAAACTAAAGGAAGTGTTATTTCCTAAGATACAAAGAATCTATCTGAATCACTACAAGTTTTCACTCTTACAAACGAGTCTAAAACACAAGCTACTATAATTAATCAAGCCTCTCCTTTTTAACTTATTCCTCCCTAACAATTTTCTAATGCCACCACCAAAAGTAACTGTTGTTGTGTGCAAGTGTGAGTTATATGTCCCACATCGGATAAAATAGTAAAGGTTGAACACCTTATAAGTAAGAGGACCCATAAACCCATTGCCTTAAGGTTTTGGGTAAGAGTCTGGTGTCTCTCTCGCTTATGCGGTTGCTCTAGCCTCGATGTGGACATTCCCCCAGGCTCCCCAGTGACCCAACAGTAACTTTATCACCTCTGATGTTCCCCTATCCCCAAAATACAGCTCTATTTTGATCAGTCACCAATAAGCCTCCTTTCATCAAATGTTGGAATCATTTTCAAGAGCAATCCCCACAGCTCCAAGATAAGAGTTCCGATACTAATTGATACAATTCAACAACAACCAAGCCTTATCCCGCAAAGTGAGGTGTAAGGACCGTTTCTCGATTTGTGCTCTGATACTAATTGAAATAATTACAAACTAAAATGTATTAGACTGAAATAGGGAGGGGAAAAAACTGTGTTATGGTGCGAATTGTGAGTCCTCACTTCACCAGCCAAAGGCCTCAACTCTTCCAAATGACAAGATGCCCTCTCTCTAATGATCTTCCTTTTATTTACATATATATCACAGCCTAATCCTATAACTAACTAAAGAGTCCACCTATCATGATACTAGACCTAATGAATACTATATATAGGAGTATAAGGTTCATCTATTATATCATATTTACATCCTATCAATAATATTTTCAGTATATTACCCTTAACTTGTTAGGATCTATCATTAGTGTAAAATAAGGACAGCTGTTTTGTTAGTTACTCAATACTAGTTTAGTTAGAAGGGACTGAAAGGGGAGTGATTAGATATAAATGAATAATGGGAATTCATATTAGGGGAAACACATTGAGCATATTTTGATAGTATGTGAGGGGAAGGAGAGTTCATTTATGAAGGGGAAAACCCTAGGAAAAAATTCATCCCCTTCTTTCTATTCAGCTTTCAGAAACACAACTCTAATCTTTTGGTTCTTTTTATCTGGTTTTCCATCACTTTATTTGAGTTCCAAACATAACTTTTCTTTCTTTTCCTTCTTTCCTAATCCTAAACCGCTCAACTCATAATCCCCTTAACATGGACCAAAATAAAGAATCAAGCGACTATATGATTAACTTAAACTAAAAATCGGTTAAATCAAATTACTACAATTTTTGTACGAAACTTTTTATAAAAAAATCTACCTCATCAAATTACAGTTAGGAAACATGTGCAGTGCTTTCCTGAGGTATGCAACTCCGCTTTTAATGTCAAGGCAGCCATCAGATTCATTTTTCACCTGTCAAAATCATACCATTGCATTTTGCCCTCTCATCTTCTTTTTAAAACATTTTTACTGGGAAATGGAGGAGACATGAAGAATCAAATTCAAGAGCCTAAAAAAATACCAATTTCCCAAGCGCTATTAAAAAGTGCATCCTAGAAATTTCTTCTTGATATTTGAGAAAACATCGAGTACTTGAGACAACCAATCCGAGACGATTTTGTTCATCAAGAGCATTGATAGCTGACATAACAAAACTAACTTTTGAACTCTGAAATAGCTCCTTTGGCATCTTGGCAATGCTAGTGATGACGGCATCCAGTCCACATATGAAGTACACTAATCTACTGATGAAACAAATGGATGCCGCCACAGATGTTTTTTTCATAGAAGAAAGACTTGCAGCAAGACTCCCAGCTACAGAGAGAGCCAAATCATTCTGACCATGTTGCCATAACGAGAAAGCATACACATGCAAACCTTCTTCATCAAGCACCCCTTGAACAACATACCCATGCAAATGTGTAAAGAGGGCGACAAAAGTTCAAATAATTTTCACACCATAATAATAAAAAAACAAAAAAAACATGCATAAATCAAAGGCTATAACACGAGCATATCATGCCCAAATCACGTGCCTAACATGTGGCATTAATACACAGCTTTTATTTACTTCATAATTCATTCTCAGGAATTATGAGCAAAAATCAGTAAGAAAATTTAGACTGAACAGGAATAATTATAGTAACATTAATTAACTGGCAAAATAGTAACATTAATTTAACACACAATCCCAACAATAAGGCTTTAAAACTTTGGAAAAAAAAAATTTGAACCCAAACCTTCTTTCTTCAAATTTTCACATTCCTGCAAAGCATCAGCAGCATTCCCTGCCTAAATAAAAGTGTCAAGTTAATGAACATAATCACAGGATTTTATAAAATAAATAGGACTAAGAGATCTCTAGTATATCTACCTTGGAAAGTGATCTAGCCAAATTGATAGAAATATCCCTGATATGTAAGTTTTGATTACTTTCTGAACCGATGCTAAATGCATGACGTGCTAGCCTATAAAATGTAGCAGCAGACTTGTAATCTTTTCGAGCCTCACATACCAGTCCATGTAAGTTATGGGATTCAGGATAGTGAGGGGAGTGCTGAACAGCCTGCTGAATAGCTCCAAAAACCTGCGACAGTTAGATGTAGCATCAGCATGGATTTCTGGGTAGGCAGTTATTTCATAAGAGGTGTAACAGGGAGTATCATTTAGTGCAGATTGTAGAGCTCAAAATCACTATAGTTTAGTCTCTAGGCTTCAGTTTCTTGAGAAATCTGGAGAATACATGTTAATGCAGGTTATATGAGCCCTTTTTCGGTGGATTTTCTAAGGTTAAAGAAGAGGTTCTACAAGATCTAGAATTAGTTCTGTTATGGTACAGTTTGCAAAATGCTCTAGTGGAGTATGCAAGTTCGGCTCAAGCAACAACTGAAACTCTAGCTACAGACTCCTTTCAAAGCCTTCAGTTCCCTTTGCTGACCTAGTTTTATTGTGACAGTAGAATACCATAACTTTTGGTCACGATATAATTCGCCATGAATGCCTGAAATAAACATGGAATTGGACATAGGAAACAGCTGACGGTTATTCATGTGACACCTTAAGATCAGTGACCACTAGGAGTGCAAGCCTTTAGCCCCCCCATCCCAAGTTTCAGGTAATGTGTAGGATGTGCCGCTCAAACTCACTAGGTTGGTCTCTGAAGTTTGACTAGAATCTTGTAGAGTTCATAACTGCTGACAGTAACCATCATTCTGCTATTAGTTAGTTGTTGTAAATTTAGGGTTGGATGTCCTACTATAACCATAGGTGAATTAGAAAATACAGAACAAAATTCAGAGCAAACTTTCTCACAAATTCTGTTTCTTCCCAGTCATCACAAACTAACAAGAGGCAAAAGAAAATGTGTAATCAGCACAGCAAATCACTAATCTACCATATAATCTAACCTGTGACGATGAAAGATGGCCACTCAGCAAAGCAAGCTTAGTTAGCCCAATTTGGAATTCAGCTAACTGCACAGTAACCAACAAATATTTCAAAGCAGGTAATAAAAAATTTAACAAACCAGAGAAAATTATTTGGCTAAAATAATGTGCCACAAATCTACAAAACAGGCATTGACACACACACACACACACACCAATATAAATATATGGCTAAACTTAAGGGTGGCCTGGTGATAAATAAACAGCAAACACCAACAGTAGGGAAATATAAACACATTTCCAACTTCATGCATGTTAAGTCACAGAGATTAGAAATTTACGGGCATTATCTGCACGGCTCGGGAACAGCTTTCAAACGCCTCATCTGGTGCAGGCTCCCTGCTATATAAAGATGGCAAATAGTTAGAAAACCAGTGAACTGATAGACTAAATTACCATTTACATGCTACATGATAATGTCAAGATAAATACCTCACGCAAGACTCAGCTGACATGCTTGCCCATGGCAATGCAAGGCCAGGATCGATACTCCGCGCACGGTCAAACACTTGCCTTGCCAATTGCTTTTCGCCCGCTTTAAAATACAACTGAAATTTAGGCAAAACCATGCTGAAATCTCCACATAAAGAATTTCCAATGTAAAAAATAAGAAAAATAATAATATTGCGGGAATATGCAGCTATTATGTCAAAAAAGAGTTCTATGTACATCACTTAGCAACAAATAATGAGACAGTACCTTCCCAAGATATCCCCAAGCAACAGCTAGAGACACATTTAATTGCAGTCCTCTGATCAAAGCATGCTGATTTAGTGCATTATGATCAGACAAACATCCCAATGCCACCCAGAACTCATAATTGTCGCCCTCAAGTACCAAGGCTCCAATAGACATCTTTTCTCCTAGCTGCCTGCTGAAACAACTAAGTTGAGGGAGCACGATAGTCGAGAAGATCTTTAAAAATAACCAGATTACGTAGATTATACCGTGCACTTAAGTCTTGTTTGTAATTTTGGCTCAATGAGGTAATAAGATCTGAAGTTACTGCAATGTCACTATAAATGTTTGCCTGCCATGGAGACAAGTGCAATGCTCGTTGGTACGAAAACCTAGCATGTCTTGCAGCCAAAAAGCAGGTCTTCCTCCATGAAATGATAGAAGCACTGAAGGCTTCCTTATTAGATTCCAATTTTTGGACCTCCTCAATCCAAGGATTACATCTTGCATATGCAAGCTACCATAGATCAAAATAAAATAGCATATAATAATACATGAGCAACAAATAATGCCTAAAAATAGCAGCGAAGAAAAATCCATGTTGTGGTACAAACTTATTGACATATTAAAGGACTACTGCAGCCAATGTTACGGAGATTTAAAAAAAATATGGAAACCTTTAAAAAATGAAAAGGAAAATGATACCTGAATATCTGCATGTAGTTTCCAAATGCACGAGATATTCCTGAAAGAATGAGCACTCTTTCTGGCAACCTCCGACGCTTCCTGCAATCAGTTCAACGAGGTTAACTCAATGTTGCCAAAATAGAAGAGTTCAACTTGATAACTCTTAGAAATCGTGGTTGGGCCTAACATAACCCCACAAAACCGGCTTGTGAGGTGAGGATTGCCCCCACTTATAAACACATGGTCAGGCAATATTCAAATGTTGTACAATTATTAAAAAGAACGGAAGAGAAAAAACCTCTAACAATGAAGCACCCCACTGATATGCTCCCAAGTTAATGCAATCTTTTGCCAAACTAAGCAGCCCCAAAGCAAGTCCATATTGTGCAGGGACGCAATCTGGCAAAATCTCCAAAGCTTGTTGAAATTGTTCAACCCCCTTCATGAAGAAAGACGCGGAGGCAATTTTACATATTTCTTTAATATATAGAAACAGATCGACACTAATCAAACAACATCATATAACAGAGGTGTATATAGTCGGTTGATAAGTGTAGCTTGTGATTAGCTACTGAAAAACCTGAGATGAATTGCATGTGATTATAATAAAATATGATCTACATGACCTAGTAAATAAACAATGTGAGGATGATTAGTTAAATGAGAAGTGAAGGATACACACCAACTTGCTTTAAACCCTCAGCCTCTTAAACCAATTTTGGTGCCTGTTTTAAGCCATATATGGCTCTCAAGATAGTGAGGGTTGATGTTTTCTGAATCAGTCACTTTCTGTAAGGAATTAGAGGATTAACAGGGAAGTTATGCAATCATGGTTCTTGAGGACTGGGTCAACTTGCTGTTTCTAGAGAAGGAAAATGTTTATCGTAGAATTTTTTCAAATACTTAGAATCTGTCAAAATTTTGAATATTTAGAATCTATTTTGACTTAGTTTTGAACCAAACATAGTCCAATATTGAAGTAGTTTGTTTTATACTCCAAAGTGGCAATGGATGGAATAGATGAATTTTGAACTAGATAATAATGGAGGGATAAAAAAGTAAACCATCAATCATTTATGAATTTGGATCCATTAATTTTAAAAAAAAATCCAACTCATTCATTACCCATTTTAATGGATAGATATCCAATCCATCTATTAGTCCATTTAATGGATTGGATGGACCTAACTTATCATATAGAGATCATTTTTTGTTAATAAAAACCTAACTCTCATAAATTAACTATTGTTTCTCAAATTAATGTTCTCTTGAATCACTGTTTACTATCAATAAATAGAACCACTGAGAACAAGAAGTGTGGACAAAGAAAGACATAAAAATAACAAGTAATGATTAGCAAAATGTACCTTTTTAAACTGACCAAGTGTCAACGAGATATTTCCACTTTCAACCAAAGCAAAGACCATCTGATTATCCAACTCGATTGCACGACCATAAGACTGATGGAGAATCCAAAGTAAAACAGTAGTTTAGGGATCAGATCAATCATGACTCCTTTAATATAGAAGGAATCCAGCAAAAATGTACCTTAACAGCCGCAGTAAACCTTCCCAGACGTTGATAAGCAAGGCCCAAAGCCTAACAATTTTTAAAAAAGATTTTTATTAAAAAAAATGTATGAGAATGGAAGCATAACAGAGGATATTACTTACTTCCCACAAATCAGCACAAGTAGGATAGCCTCGTATGGCATGTTGAAGGCTTTGAACAGCTTCAGACCATTTGTTTTGATGAATGAGGAGGAAACCCAATCTGCGGAAAGCCCAGAAAGCCCTGGGAGAGGTTTGAGAAGCTTCAAGGCATAGTGAAAGCTGCAAAGTGTCCTTTCCAGCTTGGTCAAGTATATCGCAGAGAGGTTCCCCAGAGTCGGAATCATCGGGGTTGATGGTAATGGCTCTCTGATAACACTTAATGGCTCTTTGAGTATCATGGGAAACGCCGCGTGCATAATAATGGCCGAGATATTTGAAAGAATCGCCATTATTAGGGTTCAATTTGGCAGATAGAATAAAATGTTGAGCGGCTTTTTCCTTGGAATCTTTATTCCATAAGAATAAGCCCTGCAATGCAATTCAATATTGAATTATTGATATTGATTGATTAGTATAAGTGAAGTGAATTAACAAAGAAGAAGAAGAAGAAGACATACAATGTCAAACTGTAGAGAGGAGTCGTCTGGGGAATCCTGCAAGCGTCGGAACAGATGTTCTTCTTCTTCTTCATCCTGCAAGTGAATTAAGAACCAAATTAAGTCTTAGTGTAAGAGGCAGCAGATAGAACAAGTAGAATTAAGAACGCACGGTATGTTGCTGAGTTTCGGAGTCCATGACTGAGGTCTTCCGTGGCGGAGTAGGAAGGAGGTGGCGGAACACGGAGCCTTGTCGTTTCAGTTTTTCATAAACAAATAAAACGTCATGTCATGTCCAAAATGTGATTCATCTAATGGTTGGCACATAAGGATTAGTGTACGGTGTACCCACCGTAAAACTACCCTCAAGGGTTAAATATGTCTTTCATCTCTGTAAATATATCAATTTTTGTTTTATTCCTTTCATAAAAAAATTTAAATCATAGAATCGACCAAGTGATAAAACCTGTCAAGGCAACAACTGCGAGATAACTAAATTGACTCGAACAGGACTAGTAATAACAAATATCAATATCCAATATTAGATACAACACCCACACATTGATTTGTTTCCCGATAAAAAGTAATGCACAGTCGCCTCCCAATCAGTTTAAAAAAGACAAATCTTTGTAAGCAAGGCTCTTCCCATTAGACTATCATCCTTGTCATTGTTGGGAGTATAGGCAACCAACAAAGAATCCACCTCAACAGCTTGAAATTTCAACCTTCTTGCATACCTCAACCCTTCATACTATTCCCAAAGGGGGATTGGATTCTCAGCAGGATCTAGTAAAATCATGGTCTTTGAAAAAATAAAAACACAGTGAATTAAATGCAGAAATCAGGAGAGATACGTTGTTTAATGATATAAATGCATACTCACACTTGAGAAAACCGACGAGAGTCTCACTAGAGAAAATCCATTCCCTTCCAAAAGCTCCACCATATATGCACTACATTTAAATTATGGTATTTTTTTTCTTTCTATTCCACACTTCTCGTTGAATGATATATTTTTGTTGAGTTCCCATGAATGACTACTCATATGAATGTTGCTATTAGAGAATTTATGAATAATTATAAGAGGATTGCTAACAACATTTTTTTTCCAACAATGTCTCTAACATTCTCGTTCTTATTGCGTAGAATATATGCTAGTCTCACATTTTCCACATGAGTCTTACATTAAATGGTGGAACCCACCTGAATTTCATCAAATAAAGGAGTATGAGTTAGATAAGGTGATGAAAAGAAAATTGTTGTTAACATTCTTCTAATTGTGTTTGAAGATTGATCAAAATTTTGGGAAAATTACACTTCTCACCTCTACTTTTTTTCTCTAAGCCACCCCAAAAATATTAAAATACTTTCGGTGGCAGTTAACGGAAGTTCAAGAGAACTTTTAAAGTTGATTTAAAAAGTGATTCATCCAATTTAAAAACTATTGAACAACATCTAAGTGAACAATAGTTACGAAAATGAGAGATTTTAAAAGTGAGATGGGTAACTTCCAAATTTGAGATTTACTTTTCCCACCCTATGGCCTTCTCGCGCGCCCTATGCAAATTACCAACATGCCATTTGGATTATATAATCCGGAAAAACCCATATGTTTTCCGGATTATAAAATTCGGACAATTACGAAGTATAAAAGGAACTTTACCCCCCATTTTTACAGTTTTACACATTCACTTTCACCACTCTCTCTCTCTCTCTCTCTCTCTCTCTCTCTACATTATCCTAAATTCCGAACACCACAAATCTTGTCCAAATTTGGATTTTTGTTGCTCAAAAGCACCGCATTTCAACCCTTGTCAAACATCATGGAAGGTTAGTTTGATTTCTTTACATATACAAGGTTAATTTGTCTGATTTTTATTTTTTTTGAATTCTGGTCTGGAGCAATCCGAATTTCGTTTTCCGGACTAGATTGTTGCAGTCCGGGAATTGAAATCCGGAAACACCCAGAATGTTTTTTTGCTTCTATTTTGTGCTGTTTGATTGTGATTTTGATTACCCTAATATGCATGTTACAGAAACTCCGTCCTCTACTTGGCGCGTAAGGGAGGTAGGGCATGCTTCCCGTAGGAGGGAGTGTACCCAACGGATGGAGGAGGAAGGTGTTGTTGCTCTGAGGCATCGGGGTGGCAGAGGACGTCGTGTTAATGTTGAGCCTTAGCCAGAACCGGAGCATGAACAGGAGCATGAGGATATGGACGTGCAGCAGCAACAAATGGAAGAGGAGTTTCACGAAGAGCTTGAGGCACTGGAGTGATATGGAAGACGCGCAGCCGTGTCGAAGGCGAACGAGGAAGAAGTATGTGGTGGACCCTGAACCAGTTGATGACTACCCCGGTGGCCCACACAACACTAGCTTGCTGTGGAGGTACCATGTGCACGTGGTCAGGAAGGCGGTTGATGGTGTGGTATTTATTAATTTTAAACTTACTTTAATATATTGTTAATCTTTGTGAAAATGATGTTTATATTCGTGAAACTAATGTTTATTAATGTTACTTTAATAAATTGTCGAACTGCTCTATTTGTGAAGCCATGAGTGTAAACTGATGTTTAGGTATTCTTTTTTTATTATTTGCAGTGGCATGACAATATAAAATGCATCAACAACGGAAAGAAGATAGAGACGATGCATGATGACGATACCGAACCTGTCATGAATGCACGGTGGTGGGAAGTCATAATACAGGGCACCGATCTTGGTTGGCTTCAGGATACCAGCTACAGCCTGATTGACCACAGTCTGATATGTGCTTTTGTGGAGAGGTGGCATGAGGAGACTTCGAGTTTCCACCTTCCGTTTGGGGAAATGATAGTGACACTTGATGATGTGTCCTATTTGCCGCATCTCCCCATTGATGGCATGCTTCTGTCCCATAATACTATCTCACGGGACGAGGCGGTGGAGTGGATGGTGGAGCAGTTGGGGTCTGATCCGGGTGAAGCTGTAGTTGAGGTGACTTAAACCAAAGGTGCACATTGTCGATTCAGCTATTTGAGGAGGAATTTCAAGGACTGTATGTTGGAGCAGTTGGCGGTGGAGACTGAGTACGGTGTGACTCAGGAGGTGCGGAGGTTGCGGGACCAGGCTGTCAGCATATATTTGCTATACTTGGTGGGGATCACACTCTTCACTGACAAGAGTGCCACTGGTGTGGATGTTGTCTACCTCAAGTACTCTAGAGACCTCGATCTTGTTGCTGGTTATTCGTGGGGTGCTGCGGCACTAGCTCACTTATATAGGGAGCTTAACAAGGCTGCACGTTGGAACTGTGGTCAGGTGTCGGGATACATGACTTTGTTGCATGTATAAATTAAAAATCATGTTTTGTTTTATTAAATGTAAGTGTTTATTGTTTGTATATTTATATGTGATTGTCATTGTTGCAGACTTGGGTGTATCAGCATTTCCAAGGTATGGGAAGCGAGGATGTTTGAGCAAGATATCAGGAGGAGCAGGATCCCCGCGCGATGCTTTTTATACCACTGTTTGGTTTGGGCACAACAGACAACTACAGAAACCTACTGGATAGGCTGGATCTGAGCGGCGTTGTCATGGCCCCATATGGAGAGCACCGTCAGGCACGTCCGTTTGACCGGGTCAACCTTTTCACTGGATGGCTCAAATACGGAGACCGCGCAGTGAGATATATGCCAGAGTGGGTTCTTCATCAGTTTGGGAGGGTTCAGACCATACCGAGACATCTCGGTGAGGTTGCACCTCTTGAGACTAATTTGGGGGGAGATCTCACTCCGCTTTCAGCATGCTCTTGATCATGCGCTGACTCCCGAGCAGTTGGGGCAGCGTGCAGTTCATGGCGTGGAGGCAACAAATGGATACATCGAGTGGTTTTATCTCCATTCTCATCCACGTATGATTCTTCCTGATATCCCGGTACCGGCCGATGCCACCTGAGCGTGAGGTCCTTGATGCGCGAGCTGCTCAGGAGGATGAAGATGTTGGGTACCTACAACTTAGCGGAATGATGAGCCGCATCAGAGACCATGTCTATGTTGTGATGTCCAGTGGTCTAGTGCCGCAAGGGTCTGAGACATGACAACATTTGGAGGAGGTATTGAGAGAGATGCATGATGGGAAAATGTATCGTCGTTGGGGAGCTACTGAGGGTGGCAGGGGTGCCAGAGGTGGCGGTGGTACGAGTGTAGTTATTAGGGTCTGATTGTATTATATTTTATGTTTGAACATTTTGGATGCTTATGAATTATGTAACACTTGGATAATTTTTATTTTTATGTTTTATTAATGTTAGAATGTTTGAAATTTATATTGCGTCGTGAATTATAAGTTGAATTTATATTGCCAAAATGCTGGACCACATGCGCCAAAACAAAGGCTCGACCAAAATAAATGTCTTCTGCCTCTATGCTGATGCAGTTCAGATTACACAATCCGGACTGTTTAACACAGTCTGGATTCTGTAATCTGGAAACATCATTTCCCACCCTATTTGTTGACTTTCAACGGGCTGATTTGCACATTTCGGATTACATAATCCGGAGTTTGTACAGAATTTCCGGATTATGTACTCCGAAACCATCTATTCAAAACTGGCACCAACATCCATCAGGGTGGTTGAACTGCCAAAATCCATGAATTTTCCGGAATTTAGTTTCCAGAATTTGTTCGGATTTTATATTCCGGACCAGGGGTATATTTGGAAAAAATAGGGCGCGCGAGGAAAGCCATAGAGTGGGAAAAGTAAAACTCTCCAAATTTTGGTGAACATTGTGTTGATGGGCCCAAGTCCAACCCAATGGAAGAGCCCAATGAAAGGGGAGAAAAGAGAAGAGGAGTTTAGGAAGGGTGACGTGGTGAAGGAAGAAATTGAAGCTTTCCCAACTTCACTTGAGCATATATATTGGTTATTGAGAGAAGAAAAGAAACCCTCGTTCGAGAAAAAGAGTGGAAAGAAATCGGTGAGATAGAAAAAGAAGAGACTCTTACATACATTTTACAGCAGCCGAGAGAGAGAGAGAGAAGCTGCAAGGATCTAGGTCTCTTTCCTTTCAGGTGACCGACCGACCGAGATTTTCTATGTTAATTGTTTTGTTTTTCATTATTTTGTCTATGTTGATATAGCTTTTCATTGTTATGTTTTCATTTCATGTATACTTTTAACTCTTTCTCAAAAACTTACTTATTTGTTTGTTGAGGAAATGATTGTATAATTTTTGTCCCTCAAATCAGAACTGCAAGGGCCATAGATTCCCTATTTCTCCACACTTAAGGTGTGTGAGTCCGCCCACTGGGATACTTGACAACAACAATAAAATGTTTTGAGTATGCTTGTGTTGTGTGTTTTGAATTCTTCTTTCAAAACGTATATTTTAACCCTAAAGTAGTTTAGTTTATCCTTTTGATTTGCTACTTTAACCATTTCATTTATAAAGCAACTTATGATCAATTCTTCTTTCAAAACATATATTTTAATATATTATATACATCTAGGTACGGTGTTTTATTTATTATCCTTGTCAACAGAATTCGAATAGCTAAAAGGATTAAAATATACCAAATCAAAATATGGTTTTCCATGTTCCACTAGTCTAGTATCCTTTATTTTGATAGTAAATAAAAACCACCTGTTCTTTTGTCGCCTTTTGCATGTATGCTTTTGTCATGCCTACACATGTTTTGATGCGTAGCTTATGCTCGATATCCGAGCTCCGAAGCATCTTTGAAGTTGTTCGGCTTGAGTTTTTCTATTTAAGAATCTACTATAGTAGTTCAATCATCAATGGACAGCCAAATACAACATTAATGATGGGTTCATATTTCTGCTCTCTGTGATGCTAATCATCCTCAATTTGTCAATTATAAAAGGCTAGGTGTTTTGTATTCAATTATGCTGGTGTTAAGCAGTCAGGGTAATAATTTGTCGGCAGCTATAGTTATTATGGATCAGTACATGATCTTTGCATTCCACCGTTGTCTTATATTCTTCGTAAATACTCAAACATTACGCTTAATAATTGCTGAATGTTTGTTTATATTATTATTATCTATTATAATATTCATCTTCTTGATCAACATTCTATATAGTTGATATAGGTTAGATGATGATGGAAAGTGTTAGTGGAGGGAACTCGCTTCCATCAGGGTCAGATGGTGTGAAGAGAAAGATTTCATATTTCTATGATCCAGAGGTTGGAAACTATTATTATGGACAGGGCCACCCGATGAAACCACATAGGATTCGAATGACACACGCTCTTTTAGCCCACTATGGGTTGCTTCAACACATGCAGGTCGTGAAACCTACTGCCGCTAAAGACAGGGACCTCTGCAAGTTCCATGCTGATGACTATGTGGCTTTTTTGAGGGGCATCACCCCTGAAACACAGCAAGATCAGATTAGACAATTGAAGAGGTTTAATGTTGGTGAAGACTGTCCCGTGTTTGATGGTCTTTACTCTTTTTGTCAGACATATGCAGGGGGTTCTGTTGGCGGTGCTCTTAAATTGAACCATGGAATATGTGATATTGCAATAAATTGGTCTGGTGGACTACATCACGCAAAAAAGTGCGAGGCTTCTGGGTTTTGCTATGTAAATGACATTGTGCTGGCTATTTTGGAACTTCTCAAGATACACGAGGTTTTAAAAATTTCCTTTCCTGCATTTCTTGTTGATTTATGGTTGTGCTACAGGATTTTAGTTTGGATTTACTTTATTCTTTTCTTGACCAACATTTCTATGGCTTGCACGTGATATTCCTTTTCATCATCAGTAATTTGTAATCCATTTTTAGGGGTTTACCTTCACTGATTCTTTGCTTTAGATATCAATGTGAATTTTATAATCCCTTGCACATTAATATGTGATGCGATCATGTGAGAACTGTATTGATATGCCGTTCGCATAAATGCCTACTATTTTTGTATTCAGAATGTTGTTTTTAGCATTGACATCTTATCTTGGAATTAATTAATACATAATTAAAGAGGCGTAAAATTAAACCAATTTTGGGTTCTCCTAATAGATGAAGGTTTTTGTGAACTGTTTCCTTCATCGTGCTTAATAACTAATAAGTATCAGATATCAAGCCAGTAGTTTATTTTTTGCCGTGTAATTGCAACCTATTTTCAACTTATATCTGAGTTGCGGGTTTGTTCTGTGGGATTCTTCGTAAACCTACATAGATGATTTCAATTTAACCACACAATTATTTGGTATTTTTTCCATGTTGCTCATTTCAAGAAACTTTTGACTATTCTTTAACAACTGCCAAAAGAACTTGTCCTACTTTTATGTCAACATTTTATATGAATATTTTCCCCTTGTTGCTGATGGCATTTGAACTAGAGTTTCCCTTATATCTTTGAAGGAAACTTGTGATTTTCTGCTCTTTCTTCAATGAGACAGATTTTGACGATTAGTCTTTACTGTGGCTGGTTACTTTAGAACTTATTTATGATGCAGCTTCTGAAAGACACTGCGTTCTAGAATTCTATTAACACCCGATGTTTTATATTAAAATATTGTCTTAATTGCCTTTCATTGAAATTTGCATTACCTTTGTGATTGGGCAGCGTGTTCTATATGTGGACATCGATATCCACCATGGTGATGGTGTAGAGGAGGCCTTTTACACAACTGATAGGGTCATGACTGTTTCATTTCATAAGTTTGGGGATTACTTTCCTGGAACAGGAGATGTTCGTGATATTGGATATGGTAAAGGAAAATATTATTCACTGAATGTTCCCTTGGATGATGGAATTGATGATGAGAGCTACCATTCATTGTTTAAGCCATTAATGGGAAAGGTGATGGAGGTTTTTAGACCTGGTGCTGTGGTATTGCAATGTGGTGCTGACTCTTTATCTGGAGATAGGTTAGGTTGTTTCAATCTTTCGATCAAAGGTCATGCAGAGTGTGTCAAATATATGAGATCCTTCAATGTTCCTCTTCTGTTGCTCGGTGGAGGTGGCTATACAATAAGAAATGTGGCACGGTGTTGGTGTTATGAGGTATTATGTTCTTCTGCACTTTTCCTATTTTATTGTTGGTAAATTTGACTTTCCTGGTTTATTTACGGACCACCTTCATCCCAAACAGCGAGTATTGATGCCTGGAAATCATTGGTTTTATAACCAATTCTGAAATGTTGAGCTCATGAGAAAAATCTGCTATGATTCTCACAACTGATTATTAGCGGGAGACATTAAATTCTACGGCATTGTGAAAAAAGTTACTGAAAACCATCAATTTATGTTCCATTGCCCTTTCATTGATTGGATTCCATCCATATATAGTACAACAGCCAGTAATGGCACTAATGATACAATTATTCGAATTCCTATAATTTACATACAGTCATGGACAACCTAGCATATGTTCACCAAGTAATAGTAATTGTAGTAATGGCAAAATCACAGCAATAATTAGGAGTGGTATAGTTGGAGTATTCCTTATTGAAAAAAAACAGCAAAATAACATAGCAATAAATTACAAATGGACTAATGCCTTCAGGTGGTTTTAAACATTTAGCAGTACTTTTAAAATCTAATATATTAGGAATCAATATGCGGCACATTTGAGTGTTGATTTGCTTTATACATAATATGTGTGCATAATGCAGCATTCTATTTTTTAAGGAGGCAACCGTTCTATATTAACACTATTGGATGTTGATCAGACAGGTGTTGCTCTCGGGATTGAACTAGATGATAAGATGCCTCAACATGAGTACTATGAATATTTTGGTCCTGACTATGCTCTTCACGTTGCTCCTAGTAACATGGAAAACAAGAACTCCCGCCCTTTATTGGATGATATAAGAGCAAAACTTCTTGAGAATTTATCTAGGCTTCAACATGCACCAAGTGTTCCATTCCAAGAGAGACCTCCAAATACTGAGCTTCAAGAGGTTGCTTATATATATATATATATATTGTTTTTTTACAATTCATTTAATACTCCATTGCTCTTAAGTAGATCATATATTATTTTTGAATGAAAAATGTTTGTATAGTTAGTATTTATTTGGGGCCCTAACTCCCCCACCTCAACTGCCGAGCCAACCTTATACTCGCTAAAGTAGATCATCTTCACGTGATCATTCATTGAAATAGTGTTTGAATATCCTTTTACATGGAAAATTGATTGAATATCATTTATGGTGCAAATTTTTCTGTTCATGGAATATTTAATGGTAAATGAAAATCTTATAGGAGCAAACTATAAAGTCACTCCATTACTGAGTTTTGTTAATCCAGGTGGATATAACACGTTTAACTTTGTTTAATATCCAAACCGTCAAAGTTGCATTTGAAACATTTAGATCGTTTCTATGGTATAAGTCATAGATAAGTCTGCATATTTTTCATAGTCAAAATAGCTACAGCTTATTGGGAAAAATCAATCATGGAAAGATGCAGACCAAACATGGCCATTCCATAAACATGTATGAGGAGTGCAAATACTGAAGTCTGTCTTGATAATTATACACTGTATTTGCTAAAAGCAAAAACACTTGTTCATCAATATGTAACATTAAAATGATCCATATTTTGTGTTTTTATTTTCACAGTTAGTTTGATTTTTTTCATTTACAATTATTGAACTGAATGAATAGGGCTATTGTGCAATAATGGAGAACTTCTGACATTTTTTCATGTTTAGAGAGATGAAGACGAAGAAGATGATAGAGATGAAAGATGGGATCGTGATTTTGACATGGATGTTGATAGGTATTCTCTTGTGTTTCTGGAGTCCCATCTTGATAGTCTGTCTTTCAAGGTTCTTAATAGTTTTCTTTTACAGCAATTCTCTTGCACGAAGGGTGAAAAGTGAATATGCTGAAGCTGAGCATAAAGACGTGGTATGTCCTAACCTGTTTTCTTTGCTTTGCAACAACAAAAATTCTTTCCAAACAATTATCTCAACATTATGACCTCAGATCTAATACCCAGGCATTAGAATAAGTAATGAGTACAATATAGTGGGATGGATATTTCATTTTAATACTTTTCCTGATAGCTTTGTTGCTGCAGTTTAGAATTTTTAGCCATGAAGAATTAGTCCACCCTCGATTGGATTCTTAATCAAAGATTACTTTCTATAATGTACTATCAAAGTGAGATATGCATTTTTTTCAAACAAATTAAATATGTATTTTATAAAATCCTCAATGTAGTAGCCTCTCCCTACCTAGTGGAAAACAGAACTGGTTCTTACTGTTGTATAAAATCCTTAACTTAATCAAGATAAATAAATGGCATTATTTGGTTTATTTATTTTGAGACCGGACGCAAGTTCTGTTTCTTGTCTCCTTATCTGTATTTTACTAAATGATGGCACAAATGATTTGTATAGTTGCACAATGTTGGGAAGAATCGATCCCTTTTGGCTGACAAAGTTGAAACTTGTTTTGATTTTCAGGAAAGCTATCATAATCATCTAGACAATAGAAGAGATATTGCTACACCTTTCAAGGAGATTGCATGCTCCAAGGTAGAATGTTTTGTCCGTTAATAAACTAAAATTTGTCTCTTTATAAGACCTGTCTAGTGGTGTTAAAATTGCATGTCTTCAGGTGACAGGGTCCGGGGTGGATTCAATGGCTGTGGATGGACCATTCATCAAAGAAGAGCAGGAGAACTTAATCGACAATCACAAGTCAAGATGAAGCCATAATATGCACGGGTCAGCCCCCACCCAGACAACTAGTGTCTGTCGACCTGTAAATTATAGTTTCCTCTTACAGCTGTCTGTCATTCATTGATGTTTACTGTGTTTCAAAATTTTGCTTCATCTGGAAAATGAAGGGATATAGGGAAAACTTGCTTTAGCTTTTGATGTCATTACAACTGCAATATTAAGCCGGATTACAACTAATGGCGGTGCTTTGCGTTCTTCCGTTTTGGAAAAGTCTTCACACATTTTTATTTTTGTAGCACCAAAAATGATATCATCTACATAAACTTGAACAATGAGTAAGTCTAAGTTATGAGTTTTTCTAAAAAGTGTGGTATCTATTTTTCCTCTTGAGAATCCATTTTCAATTAAGAATGTGCTAAGCCTATCATACCAAGCTCTAGGGGTTTGTTTAAGACTATAAAGTGCTTTAGTTAGTTTAAAAACATGATTTAGTTTTTCTTTATTTATGAAGCCAGGAGGTTGACTCACATAAACTTCCTCATTTAAAAAACCATTTAAAAATGCACTTTTCACATCCATTTGAAAAAGTTTAATGC
>Ga0228711_1000506_pt1 | contig 48381 bp, 20 predicted proteins | sample MedpolnodulmetaG_2_FD_177996 | JGI IMG/M metagenome (GOLD analysis project Ga0228711, IMG submission 177996) | Root nodule microbial communities from Medicago polymorpha collected in Santa Monica, California, United States - brown nodules | ecosystem: Host-associated > Plants > Roots > Nodule...
AAGGATACTAAAAAGGGAAATTATATAGTAATTATTGCATTGAAAACTGTGTAATTAATCCATAAATAAGTCAACAAAGTTTCCTTTTATGGTAATAAATTCCTTTTTTTGTATGCTTAATCAGTGCCCCGGAGGCACCGGTTAGCATGACCCTAAATTATACGGTAACAAAGTTAATTTTAAATGATATCTACCATTGATTTAAATCAGACGGCCTAGATCCAAAACAGCGTAATCTATTTCTATATTTTGGTCGGGGGCCAAAACAATAGATAGAAAGAAACACATGAGAAGGTTCCTAATGGCAAGTTTCCAACAACAGCAGTTGAATGTTCTAACTTAGTCACATGTGACAATGACATCATTCCAAAACGCGTATCATTAATCTTTGTTCCATTTAAATACACTTTCCTTAACCCTTTTCTTTCATCTTCCATTTTCTCAAACCTTAATTTCCTCTCACAATTTTTTTTTGTTCTTTCAATCTTCTTCTTTAGTCTAAGGTATATAGTGATGTTATTTCATTCTAAATCAACTCTTTTTTTGTTCATCTTTTTCTCTTCTTCTTTTCTTCTCTTTCAAGCAAATGCTACTAGATCTCTTTCAAACAATGTCAAAGAATTTGAGGTCAAAGTTGATTCATTTATGCAATTCAAAGAGGCCCCAGAATATAGAAATATGCAAAAATGCAAAGTAGTTGATAGAAAATTTGATATTGATCAATATGTATGTGATCCTTCACTTGTTCATATTTCAATGACTATTGATTGGGATTATTTGAGAGGCTCTATAGCTGCAATTCATTCTGTTCTCAAACACACTTCATGTCCTAAGAATTTGTTTTTTCATTTCATTGCATCAGATTCAAGATTAGAGAATAAAGATGAATTTACTAGGATTGTTCATAGTTCATTTCCTTCATTGAAATTCAAAGTTTATGTTTTTAGTGAAAGTTTAGTTGAGAATCTTATATCTCCTTCAATAAGACAAGCACTTGAGAATCCTTTGAATTATGCAAGAAGTTATCTTGCTGATTTACTTGAAGAATGTGTTGAAAGAGTTATCTATTTAGATTCTGATGTTATAGTTGTTGATGATATTCAAGATTTATGGAAGGTTTCGTTGACCGGTTCGAAGGTCATTGGTGCACCGGAATATTGTCATGCAAATTTCACAAGATATTTTAGCTATGAGTTTTGGTCAAGTTATGAATTTTCTGAGGTGTTTAAAGGAAGAAAAAATAGGCCATGTTATTTCAACACTGGTGTGATGGTAATGGATTTGATGAAATGGAGAGAAGGTGAATACACAAAGAAGATTGAGAAATGGATGGAAATTCAAAGGGAGAGAAGGGTTTATAAGCTTGGATCATTACCTCCATTTTTGATGGTTTTTGGTGGTGATATTGAAGCTATTGAACATAGATGGAATCAACATGGTCTTGGTGGTGATAATGTTGTTGATAGTTGTAGAAGTTTGCATCCTGGTCCAGTTAGTTTGTTGCATTGGAGTGGTAAAGGGAAACCATGGAGAAGACTTGATGCAATGAGACCTTGTTCTGTTGATTTTTTGTGGAAACCTTATGATCTTTATATGCCTCATGTGGGATATGGACATTCATTGATTTAGGAAAAATTCATTTAATTTATATTTGTTAATTTTTGATTCATTTGTAAGTGATCAAATTCTTTTATTTGAGTGTATAGAACAACCAAAAGATTTTGTTGATACAATTCACATGTTTGGATGCCCAATCAATTACAGTATTTCATTTTATCATATTGAAATATTCCTTCTTAAATTATGTTACCACTACAATCAAATTTGTGAAATATGTTATTGTGTCATCATATGTTATGAAAATGTTCATTTTGTTGATGAGAGAGTTTGCAGTGTGAGTTAGATTTAAATCACAATCCTCCAATTTGACTCATGAGAACTAATTTTGATAGGCTAATGGTTAAGATTAATTTTATTTAATCATGATATGAATCATGTTGAATTTTGTAGAATCACAGTAAGTCGTGATTTTGCAAAAACACATTAGAATTTCAGCAAAATTGTAGTGTCTATGATTTTGTCAAGCCACCACGATTCCAAACATGCACAATTGTCACATTTGAATGGACAAGACTTACGCCTCACCTTTGCACAATGGAGTCCTTATTCGCGTATAATTCTTAAAATGATGCAAGCATCCTAAGTAGAATGAGAATGATGCATTATTTACATCCAGTCTTGGATCAATGAAGTGCTTTCTATGCAAAAGTGTTATGACGCCACTATTTGACAACATTTTGTTGAAACAATAGTGATTTGTTCAAATTCCACTACGTTATAGCACTGTATCGGCACTCTAGCCACTATTTAATAACATCGTTAAATGTAAGATTCTTTTTCCGTAACCAAATTATCTTTTCCAAGAAAATACATGAAAGATGATACAACACCATATTCTTAAAATGTGATATGCTTTAATGCTTGGTATGATGAATCAATAAATCAAGAGAAGTTCTAAAAGCAAGGATTGCACTTTGATTATTCCCATACTTCCAGTTTTACATTGAACTGGTGTTTTTTTTTTACCATACAAGGCTTATAACTGGTGTTATACAAGGAGGGGAAAAATGGGGATTTGGGATGTTGATGAGAAAAAGAGGAAGAATATACAAGGCTTCCACCATTATTATTCTCTATAAAAGTCCAACAACACAGCTCAAATGCAATCTGTTTTCCAGTCCTCTTAAATGATGACCTAATAACATACACCTGCCAATGGAAAGAACACTTTGACATGATTAAACACAATAAACGACTTTACATGCTATAGAAAAGAGCTCGGTAAATCGTCAATTTGGTCCGTGAAATTATAGGCATCGCAATTTGATCCTTAAAATTAACAAAATTCTAAAATAATATCTGAAATTGAAAATTTGCAATTACATTAATCCTTTTTGAGCCGGTTCATTTGGTCTTTATATCATTCCGGATAGAAGAATTTTCAATTTCATGGATCATTTTAGAATTTTGTCAATTTCATCGACTGGCTCTTACAATTTCAGAGACTAGACTCTTAACTTATTGTAATAATTATTGCAGACATGAGTCATGCAGAACCAAGCAAAATCTGTTATAAGGGCATTGACGATGAGATTTACTAACCAGAAAAGCAACTTTGCTAGGTAATCACGAGAAGTGGCTATTTTATCACTAAACTCATCACCATCGTCCGGTTGATAGTCTATGTTTCCTTCTACTGATTGTTCCATAAAATTAGAGCTAGCTTCGTCGACAAGGAATCTTCTCAAAATGTTTTGAACAAGTTGGTGAATTATATCCTCCACTTCCTCTGATGACGGCCGAGACATTTCAGTCACCTATCAAGACATGCAGTGTGATTAACAAAGAAGCTAACTTAAAAGGCACCACTTTCAATTGCAACTTGATTTGCAGTGTTGTCAACCACGGAACGAGAAAAATAGCGGTTTCTTCAAATTCTATTATGTCATAGAGCTATAACATCGCTATTTGACAACACATTGTACTAAAAAATGTAACGTGGAGCAATAGCGATTTGTTCAAATTCCACTAAGCCACAGTGCAGCAACGCCGCTATTTGACAATACTTAGTTGATATAAATTAAACAAAAGTTGTGACTTGTGAGGCATTACCATATCAGGATCGAAAGAGCGAAGATATTCCAGCAAATTGTTCCGAATTCCCCTGTCATGTTCTAATTGCATCATTTCCTGCTTCTGGGCATTCAGCTCCTGAAACAAAATGAACATTCTCACATTATGTTTGACTCTTTGAGCTTGCCTTTTAAATGATCTATGAGTAATAAAATCATTTCTTTAGATGCAAACATAGATAGGTGAAAATAGAGTCAATCTTAAGACTACACAAGAGTGGTGCCTCCTTAACATTAGGACATTTGTTGAGCATGTTAATAGTGTGGCATTCAACCTTTCCATTCTAACGGGAAGAGAGAATAAGAGAAAACTCTACAATAAGCTGAAAACAGCTTAAGACAATAAGCTATCTAGAGAAGCTTATGAAAATAAGTTGAAAACAACTTATAGATGTATTATACGCTATTGTTACAAGATCTTCCAAAGTTCCAAAAACTTACGCAAGTGTTTGTGTTAAAAGTTAAGTCTAAATAATCTCTTCCAAACACCCTTCTTAATGGAACTTTTATAGGTTTCTTCCACAGATGCACAATTACTTCTAATATCTTTTTCACAATAATAACCTCCCTATATTGATTATTCATTTTTCTCCTATACATTTGCTTATTTTTCTCAATTTGAAAATGAAAATTATCTCTCCCTTCCTTTCCCAACAAATCCCTTCAACCCAACTAACGAAGTCAGATATCGGCCATAGCGGATTGTGGTGGAAGATTTATTGACAACCACCGTGGCCAATTTGTGAAGGATGGTGGCACCGTGGCGCTCTGACAGCATAAAATGGAGGATTTTTTACTTTCCACCATGGTCCGTCGCCAACAATCAATCACACTGATCCAAACAAACAAGTTCTGTAGCAGTCGAATTAAGCTCAAATTACTATCAGTGGCAATGAGCCGATAACCATATCAAACCAAATATACTTGGCAAAAACACATAAGAAGAGAACATTTTACAAGCTCCACAAACAATTCACCCATTAAGCTATGCTCTTTGTTCAAAATTATAGTATTCACTCGCTCATATTGCAATTTATTTGGTGCACACATAAGAAACAAACATTTCACAAGCTCAAAGAGCAATTCACCTAATACATGAACTTAAAATTCAATCAAGGCACCTCCTTGGAATAATAAAAAAATTACAGATATGTGTAAAACTGTAACTGCTTCACAGCCATAGCAACAGAAAATGTGAGCTTAACAGTAAAAATAAAAGAAGAGTTACCTCCTTCACGTTTGTCAACTCAGACTGCAACTGCTGAATGTATTTCAGAGCCTGAGGCGGCAAATCTCCAAAGACTCCTGCGCCACTATTGCTGCTGCAAGTTTCCGAATTCGCTAACCCCAAATCAGAAACAACCTTCTCAGTTTCCCCATGTTCCTCTTCACCACCCTTCACCTCCAAACTCTCCAAAGGCGTTTCACAACCCGCCCCTTGATCCGCATGTGACATTTCCAGATTCCTCGTCAAGGACATCCTGTACTCTGCATTCCATAGTGTGTACCTAACGAAAACAGCAACAACCAATTCAAAATTTATCAATTTCACACCCAACATCATCTTTGTACAGAAAACCAGAAACCAATTAATAATATCTTTGAAAGAGACTAACTCAATGAAAAAAATTAATAGAGGAGACCCTAATGTTTTGAGTGCTAAATTGAGAGTTTTGATTTCTGCAGATATCCTCCAAACTCAAATGCTAAATGTAATCTCTTCGAGTATCCAGAGCATAATTAAAAACCACATCTTCCAAATGTTCGACCTCCTAATCACATAGGGCTAAGTTGCTTACCACGTGAATTACACCAATCAAATTCTGCAAGTATCTTCTACACTCAACTGCAGAAACTATTCTCTTTCCTATCAAAATCATAATTAAGAGCTTCCGCCTCTCCCAAGTGTTCAAACTCCTATAGGACTCAAACTACTTATCACTTGAATCACACCAGTTTGATTATAAATTGAGAATCTTGGTTTCTCCAGATATCATCCGGCATGCGCACTAAACTACAAAAACCTAACCCCTTCAAGTATACAAAAGCACAATTAACAGCAACCATATCTCCTAACCATATAGCACTCAAGCTCCTTTCCTTACTACCTGAATCACACCAATATAATGCTATATTCATAATATAAATTTAATTTATATGCACCGTCACTATACTGATTTTGTACACTGTCAATGAATCATACCTCGTCAGATCATAAAAAAACATATATATACTTCAAAAGTTACAAATATGAATGATTGCAATTTGTCGACGATATAAACTCAATCTATGAATCTCTGACACAAACACCGGATACGACACTACTAACACGTCCACACCGATAATACTTTGACAAACAAAAATCACATAATTGAATGTAATCATTAGTGTCTGTCTCGTGTCAGTCTCAGATGACAACAAGCCTTTTGCCAGAAATGTCCTTTCGGTACTACAGAACTAAACACACACATAATTGATAATGATGTGCTGACAGTATAATTCATTCAAAATCTATGAAGCATAGACAATTACACTTATACCAATAATAATATGGAAAAATGACATAATTGAATGTAATCATTAGTGTCTGTGTCGTGTCAGATGACAACACACCTTCTATCAGAAGTGTCATTTCGGTACTACAGAACCAAACACACACATAATTGATAGTAATGTGCTGACAGTATAATTCATTCAAAATCTTTAAAGCACAGACACTTACACTTACACATATAATAATTTGACAAAATCACATAATTGAATGTAATCATTAGTGTCAGTGTTGGACACCTGGACACCGGACACATTTCTATCAGAAAGGTCAGTGCAAAAGAGCTCAAAATTCAATTTTTATAATCATAGAACCAAACACACATGATTGAAATAAAACTATATATTAAAATAAACAAAATTATAGAAAATTGAGGTAGGTGAGAAAATTACCCAGTGATGATAGAAGAAACAAGTAACCGATGAAGAGGTTGAATCTCAAAACTAACAGTAACATCAAAATGATCAGAAGGTAACAAACCAAGCATAGTAGAAATAGTTTGTTTCATAGAATCTTTAGAAGCTTCAGAGACACCTTTAGAGATAACGGAGTTATCGAGAGGTTTTATACGTCGAAGCATTTTAGATATCACTGTGAAGCCACGGTTGAACGTTGATTTACGCGTCGAAACAACGTCGTCTCCGTCGACGTGGTGGCAGGATGTGGTGAAGAGAAAGGGTCGACGGTGGGGGGGACGGCGGAGGAAGAAGAGAGAGGGGAGAGGGTGGTGGAGAGAAGGGTTGTTGGTGATGCGTGAGAGGATGAAGGGTTGAGATGAAATTGTTGATGCTGCCATGGAAGGAAGAAAAGAAGAAGAACAACAACAACAGAGTAACGATGAAATCGTTATTGTGTTATAAAGAGGAACAAGAACCTTAGCCTTTACCTTAGCTTATGTTTTTGTTTTGTTGGGTAAACATTTTTGTCTAAGACAAATAGTTTGTTGAATTTCACATATACAACTGTCGTGTGTCCTGTTTGAACTCAGATGAATATGTCTAATCTAATAATATTAGTGTTGTCGGTTAAGGTAAACACATGAAGCTTATGCATTATTGTGAGATCATGTTCGAATTTTAGATGAAAGTGTATAGTCTATTAATATTGATATTGTCGGATCTTGTTTGAATTTGGATGAATGTGTTCAATTTAATAATACTTATATTGTCGATAAGTTGGGTCTAATAAACTTTGTTAAGTATCCCTAAAAAACATGTTGGGTAAACATCAAAATCAAGCTTTAGAAAGAATTGTAATTATAATATCTTATTGGGTAGACATCTTGATCATAGACAAAACATCCGAAATTTACATATATAATGGTTGTGTCTCATGTTTGAATTCAGATGAACGTGTTTAATCTAATAATATTTGTCTCGTCGGCTAAAGTAAATTGTTGAAACTTATAGACAATTGTGAGATTTCGATCGAATTTTAGATGGATGTGTATAATCTAGTAATATGGATATTGTTGAATCTTGTTCGAATACGGATGAATGTGCCCAATCTAATAATATTGATATTGTCAATATGTTAGGTCTTACAAACTTTGTTGGGTATCCCTAAAAAAAGAACTTTGTTGGGTAAACATTAAAATCAAGCTTTGGAAAGAATCGACGGTGTAATCTCTTAATGTTTTTGTTTGGTTGGGCTAAACATCTTGGTCCTAGATGAATCGTATGAAATTCACAAATAGAATTGTCAAGGGTCGTGTTTGAACTCGGATGAATATGTTAAATCTAATAATAGTGTCGTCGGTTAAGGTAAACACATGAAACTCATGCAGAATTGTAAGATATACTTCGAATTTTAGATGAATGTGTATAATCTAATAATATGGATATCGTCAAATCTAGTTTGAATTCAGATGAATGTGTCCAAAATAATAATACTTATATTGTTGGTACATTAGGTCTTGAAAACTTTGTTGGGTATCCCTAAAAAAAATGTTGGGTAAACATTAAAATCAAACTTCGGGAAGGATTGTCGTTATAATTTTTTATTGGGTAAACATCTTGATCCTAGACAAACCATTTGAAATTCACATATACAACTATTATGTGTCGTGTTTGAACTTAGATGAACATGTCTAATCTAATAATATTAGTGTCGTTAGCTAAGGTAAACCCATGAAACTCATGCAAAATTGCGAGATGATCTCCTTTAAATTTTAGATGAAAGTGTATAATCAAATAATATGGATATCATCAAATCTTAATCGAATTCGAGTGAAAGTGTTCAATCTAATAATACTAATTGTCAGCAAGTTAGGTCTTACAAACTTTGTTGGGTATCACTCAAAAAAATTGTTGATACGTTAAAATCAAACTTTGGGAAGAATTGTCATTATAATTAGTGTTTTTGTTTGGTTGGGTAAACATCTTGATCCTAAACGAACCATCTAAAACGTACATATACAAATACCAAGTGTCGTGTTTGAATCCGGATGAATGTGTCTGATGTAACAATATTAGTGTCGTCAACTAACACAAACACTTGAAACTCGTGCACAACTGCGAGACCTCGTTTAAATTTTAGATGAACATGTACAATCTAGTAATATGGATATCGTCAAATCTTGTTCGAATTCAGATGAATGTGTCCAATCTAATGATACTGATATTGTCAGTAAGTTAGGTCTTACAAACTTTGATGGGTAAACATTAGAATCAAACTTTGGGAAGAATTATCATTATAATCTCTTATTTGGTAAACATCTTGGTTCTAGACGAACCATTTGAAATTCACATATGCAATTGTTAAGTGTTGTGTTTGAATTCCGATGAATGTGTTTAATCTAACAATAATATCAATGTCGTCGGCTAAGGTAAAACACATGAAACTAATGCACAACTACGAGATCTCGTTCGAATTTTAAATGAAAGTGTATAGTCTAGTAATATGGATATCAATGGATCTTGTTCAAATTTGGATGAATATGTCCAATCCAATAATATTGATATTGTCGGTAAGTTAGGTCTTACAAACTCTGATGGTTATCCCTAAAAAAAATTTGTTCAGAAAATATTAAAATCGAACTTTGGGAAGAATTGTCTTTGTAATCTCTTAATGTATCAAAGTTGCAAAGATTTTATCAAGTGTCTCTTTGTTTGTAATTTTTTGGATTGAACTAACTAACAAAAACATATATTTTAGGACTAACAAAGTTACAAAACACGACCTTCTACTAAAAGTCGATGTAGTGTCTTTCTCTAACTTTAAATGGCCTCCACTAATGGACGATGAGATTAGACCTCTAGGTTAGTTTGTCTTTGGATCGAATACTGAGTTTAAAAAAAAAAAACTAACTACATAAGTGGATGTTTGTAATTTCAATACTTCAAATACTACAATGACACATCTCTTATATTCGTGAACCAAAGAAATTGTAAGCATGTATAGTGAGTATTCCTTCTTTAAAAACAAATAATGTATAATAAGTATTCCAATATATGAAATTTGTTAATTTAGTCGTTAAAATACATATAAAAGTATATTTCAATTTATTCTCTAACATCTTAATGCCAAAGAAAAAATCGACCAGTTTTATATACTTTAAAAACTATTTATCATTTTCAATAAAAATAAAGTCCATTTATCTTTTTTAATAGTCTATAGACTAAATTAAAGATGGGTTATAGTTTAGTGGCTAAGTTTATAGTTTATTCATTAATATATCAACATTTTCTTATATTAGACTCCAAATGGAATTGTGTCCATCGGTTCGCTTTTCTAAGAGAAGAATATAGTCGACGGCTTTCACGGAAATAAATTTGAATGATAATTAGTTTAAATTTTTATTTGAAAAATTGACTTAATGATTGAATTTAGTTTGATTTAAAATTGAAATTTGGATTATATCAAATTTTATTTGATACAAATTGTAACATTTTTTTAAGGAGATTCAAATTGTAACTTTTAAACTAGAATTAAACTCTATTATTTGATTAAGTAAAAGAATAATAAAGTTGTAAATAAAAGAATTGAAATGAAGTGTAAAATTGAAAGGAAAAAAACACACCAAAACTTAATATTCCCTAATCTATAGATCTCAGTATATGAAACAATATCTTTTCCCTTCAAAGAAACAATATATCTTTTAATTATTTTTTTGTTTGAAATAAAGGGGTTAAGCCCACCAAAAACAAGGAAAAAAAACTTAAAATCCTTCAAGATGACATCAGTTCTAAGGTCGGCAGGGGCTAGAGAAATACAAAAATAAAATTAAATATGTTGAAGTGAATCCAAAATTACTAAAAAAATATTTTAAAGTGGTAGTGACATCTCATTTTCTTAGCATGTTACACGCAACGAGTCAACTTGAATGAAAAAGTTCAAAATTTCAACATGTTCTATCTAAAATAGTAAATTAAATGGACTAGTCGTCGGTCTTCGTCTGTTGTATTCAAACCCGCTTAATTTTGTAGATAGTCACTCGTATACGTATCCATAGTGCGGGCTTTTACATTATTCATTATCTGTTTTTTTTACATCCATCCCATTTATATAAAGACATAGATATTATAAAATTTAGATAATTGAGTAAGTTAGGTTAAAATTATAAATAAAGTAATATAAGTTAATGATTAAAAAAAAACCTATTTTTTAATATTCTATTAATATATAGGTATAAAAGTTGAATGAACTCAAATTCAAATCAAATGTATATTTTTAGAAGGGTAAGTCTAATGACACATAAAACTAAAGATAACACAAAGACAAGATTCTGATTTATAGCCTATAAGAGCATGAGGTTATAGCTAGCATGACCAATAAGATCTCAAATTTTAAAGGATGACAATCACTGATCAGTCGAGGAAGTACAGAAAACGAAAATGACATTAAAAGGAAACAAGAATTACACATCTAAGGTAGGACCATGCCCCAAAATGAAACACAAAAAATACACCCAGCCCTAGAAAACGGATATTACATATATTTCAAAGGTGAGGGTGTGGCTTAGGGAACAAAGTATTATGTTAATTAAGGGACATATGATAAATTAAAATATATTTCAAGTACTTATGTAGTATGTTATAAATTAAAGAATTTATCCAGCCAAAAACAATTATTTTACTTTTAAAAACTATTTTTTTGTCATGCAACTGAGTGGTTATGAATTCACTTTTATAAGGTGAATAAGTGGGATGAGCAGTGCTTGAATCCAACCCCTGCATATAATATACAATGTTCATGCCAATTGAGATGAACTCACGGAGACTACTTTTAAGTATTTTAATCTAATCGGTTTCTAATTTTTTTATTATTTAAATTACACAACTACCCTTGTGACAAAATCATACATACCATTTAAAAATCAATTGTTAATTTTTTATTTGATATCAAATTATTTTTTATTTATATTTTATTTATTAGAGTTCATTTTATTAATTTAAATTATATTTTATAGGATAAATTAGTAATTACTCTGTTATCATGCTACTTCAACTCATTTTCAAGTAAGAATGAAATATACAAGATAAGATAAGTTTCAAATGAAGTTATCATTTTTTTAGGACTAGTTATCATATTGGTTGTCTCATCAAATTCTAGATTGAGATGATCCACAAACTTCATAGATCGATCAAAATCGCCTAACCCAAAGGTACCACACGCATATAGATGGACTTTTTTTCGAGTGCTTGTGTTTTAGGAGTGCGTCTTTTTTGGTTTTAATAAATGTCATATGCCGGATTTTGTCGGGTAAAGTGAGTCCAATGGTAATCGAAGCCGACCGAAAAACGTAGGAGGTTGGATTAATTTGAGGGTGTTGTCACGGTCCTTAGTTGATGGCTGGATGCTCAATTGCTCGCGACACATATTAAGAATTTGAGTGGTAGTTACTTGGTTGTTTGTTTCTTTATGAAGAAGGTAAGTACTTGGTTTGTTTAATTGGAATTGATTTCACTAGGATTGGTGACATGGAAGTTTAAGAGCCGTTGGATGTAATGCACGCATATTAAGAATTTGAGTGGCTGCGATATCATTAAAATTTCAAAATAAATTTCGAAAAACAAGGAACAGTTAGGGCATGCACACATCTATTTAAGACCTTAACCTATATATATTCATCGATGCGTCAAAAACAATCTATATTCTTTTTTTCCATAAAAAACGAAAGAAGCACTAGTGATTGTGAGTGAAGAATAATCCAAATCCTCTCGTCAAATTAATCCAAGGTATGTACCTAAAAAAAAATCTCCAAATTACTTCATCTCTTTAATAAATTAATTTTTTGCAATTCATAAAGGGTATATATATTATATAATAACGTATTTCATTGTTATTTTGATAGTAAAAAAAATGGCAGATCACGTCATTGAGATTGCGATGGAAGAACCAGGATCCACTGATGATATTAACCCTAGATACAGGTACTCAAATAAAACTCATAAATCAACATATATTTATGTAGTCTAATCTCATTAACATTTGTATATTTGTAAATATGTATAGGTACACAGATATGGACAAACAAAGGTTGAAGGAAGTAGCCAAGTATTCAATATGTTTATGCTTGCTACATTTTCTCTTTATGGCACTAAAGATATCATCAATTGCTGCTGCTCAAGCTATGGCAATACATAACACAATCATCTCGGTCCTTCTAATTGGTTATGCTTTTATGTTTCAATTTGCCCTACTTACGGTTGTAATAGACCACCCGGTTAACAGAAGCATATATTCAGTCTTATATATACTGCTGCTAGCAAGTGCAACATCGGTGATGGAAGTGACTTTTGTTTCGTGAAACGCTGCTGTCTTCGTCTTGATCGGTTGGTTGAGCATAATTGAAGTGATTGTAAGACAAAACAAGGAAGTAATTCAGAATGCAGATAGATTAGTTTCATACACAAAACGGGCAGTGTTAGGAATTAGTGTTATCCGTGCCCTATTCTACATTATTTATTATGGCATAGTGCATATTGTAATTTTTTAAGTTCATTGGGAACTCTTATGTATGGAACATGCTTTGAATTTTGTTTATTGTATGAAAGATTAGTGTTTATGAATGAAATAGATTAGTGTTTATGATTTTTGTGGCTATGTGAGCCTTTCTAATTCAAAAGCAACAAATACATAAATTATCTGTACATGATTTTGATAACAAATGCTATGGGGAGTTGTGAAAGAGGGACATTGAGGACATTGTTAGTTAAGGACTTGGGAAAACGTTCGCCATTGCGGTTTATACGAAGGAGGCTTTAGAAGAAGTTTGAGACGATTCTAAGTAGGTCCAAGCACACATAGGTGTGTTTGCCATGGGAAACCCTAGCACAATGAAATAAGTCATCGTCGTTGTAAATTGGTTCAATTTTGTGAAAAAGAAATAGAAAAAATCCAAATAGCTAGGGCACTGCCTTGTTTGTATTAAACCTATGAATAAATACAAAATAACCCCTTGACCAATTTTTCACTCATGCTTCGTTTTTGATTATCTACTAAAGTAATTGACTAAATTATAGTTATAAATAATAGTTGTGTGCCCTAGCTATTCCTTGATTTTGCTAAAAAAATCGGTTAATCATTTGTTTTTGGATTGTAAATTCTTCAGCGGCATTTAGTAACATGTTTGTCATTGGATTGGTTTCTCTTTGGTTGATCCTTTAAGTATTTTGGACAATTTTATTCAGTTTGGCTATTTAACAGACAGTTCAAACGCTTAACGATCTATTATGTTGGTTTTCTTGTGTTTGGGTAATATGGAAAGAACGAAATAATATGAGCTTTTGCCAAAAGAAAGACTTTATTCATCCTTTATTGGATAAAGTCAAGCTTCTATCCTATTTACGACCTAGGGCAAAATACATTTAGTTTTTGCCATGAGCTTGTGCCGTGATAGAATTATAAAGTAGAAGATTGTATTGAGTTCTTGGGGGGATGTGAACAGTAGGTTAGTCTTACATGAAAAGCGGTATCAATATCTCTGAGGCATTTCAGTTGTATATTGACACTTGTACCGACTAGACTCTCTTTTTCTATGGGCAATAGATATCTTTTCTAATTGAACTAACCCGTAGTAGTTGGATTCATGTTGGATATGGATTGTGAAGTTAGCGTGTTTCATTCTTATCATGAATCCAACTTTTATGTGAATGCTTTAGCCAATACGATTCGTGAGGTGACATTTAGCATGGGAAAGGCTAGTTTTTTCCCACCATGGGAAAGTTGGGTTTACACCATTAGATTAAATAGGAACACCAATTTTATCATAGTCTGCCTCCACTATATTTTTTCACATTGTCTTCAACCTCCATAACACTGAACTTGACCCACTGCCACCAGTATCGATCACAATGAAGCCCATCCCTTTCATTCTTTCTTTTTCAAATGGAAATAAAAATGACAATAAAAGATTTATTTTTGTACAAAAACTCAGTTTTTCTTTGATATTTTTAGACAATAATCACTCCCAGTCCTTCTTAAATTAATCCAAGGTACAATTTGGTAAAGAACATGCAAATTGCAAATTGTGAATTTATTCATAAATACAAACGAAAACCAACTTTTAATTTACAGAAAAAATAGTGACCCATTTAACATAGAAAATTGAAGTAAGAAAATGAAGGAAGGAAAAATATTTAGAGCAGTTTGTGAAGATTTGTGTGATTCAGTTGTTGGAATGGTAGCCAGCCAAGGTTTGTCTCATATATGCCATATACATGGCTGGTGGTGGTGGGTGAGTGGCTCGTGAGAGAGAGTTATATGGTGGTGGTAATTACCTTTGTTCTAGTAAAGGAGTGTTCTTGTTGATTCCATTAGAACAAAAATGGTTGTTGTGGTAATTTCAAGCAATTACAATGAAGAGTTAATACCAAAATTGGTGCTGGTGGTTTTTTGGTGTTTGTTGATGATTGAAAGGTTGAAGACAAAGGGAGAAAAATAAAGTGTAGAGAGACTATGATAAAACCAATGTCCCTCATTAATCTAATGGTTAAAATTTACTTTCCCATGATAGGAAACAACTCCCCTTTCCCATACTAAACCCCACCAGTTTGTGATCGTGATTTAAGTTTGATTGTGTATAAGTATTATCTTGCTCGATTTATTACATAATTAAACTAGCAAGTTTAAATCATTGATGGAGGTTTGTGTCCTATATCAATATTTTTTGTAAAAGAAAAGATATTACATCATATCATCACCGACAAAACATTTTAGAAAATATACGATAAAATTTATTTATTAAAAACATTGAAAAAAGACGATAAAAATAATATTAAAAAAACATTTTTTTTTCATCGCATATTGTAGATAAACTACATTTACTTTTAATCTCATAAATTTTTATTGCATATTGTAGTTAAACTACATTTATTTTTCATCCCAAACATAAGCATAGGTAATCATAGTAATAAATCTGCATTAGTTTCACATGCGGCGCAAGATCCCAGTGATGAACACAAAACTCTCTCGGGTCAAAGGTTTTGGGGTGCTGGCATTAGCTCTTGCTTCTCCAAACATTTGCACATTTTGATCATTGAAGTTTGTTAACATACCAACCACCTTGCTCTGTATCCCCATTGCACGCATCTGCCTCACCAACTACAAAAGTAATTAGAAACATTACATGAGATGAATTATTTCTAACTAAACAATCAATATTAATTCTCAACATTTATTTATTTTTAAAAATTGACAACTCATTTATGGACTTGGATTTGATGGAGTCAACTTTATGATGTTGTCAAGTGTAGGTTGTTTGATTAAAAGAGATAAACATATATATCTCATAGCCGAACTATCTACAGTCGAATGTACCATAAAGTTGATGATAAAGGATCTATTTTGATCATATATGGCTATAGACGAATATTACCAACAAAAACTAGTCTAGTTGATAAGAATTCATCTCAACCAGTGGTTGATATATAAGTAATTTTGTCCGGGATCTGAGTGTCAAGTATTTCTCTATTCTGGTAAACCCCAAGACCCACCGTCAAATTATGAGATTAACTGTTTTATTTGATGTTTACACAAGCTATCAACTAGTTAGTTTAAAATGTGGAAAATGAAATAAAAAAATAAGCAAAATGAAAAATAAATAAATTGTTGATACCCCAGGTCCATTGATTACTGGCAAATCAAAATCAACAAATATGAAGTCAAATTTGACACCAGTCAACAAAATTTGCATCGCTTCTTGAGCACTATTTGCAGGCTCTGTTCGGATGCCTATGGATTCAAGCATATGATGCTCTAAGCGTCTGGTTGCAGTTACACCATCTACTAGCAATGCATTCATTGGATAAGGAGTGTCATACGATTCACGCTTTTTGATCCGCATTTTCTCCTCCTCAGGCTTTTTTTGCCACTTATATCCCGTGGTTCCTCCATCCATTGTTGATTGCAGTTTCTGCACAGAGAAATACAAAATAAGTATTATGTATAAAAGATCAAGGGGGTGAGAGCAAAAACTTTTCTAATCAACACCTACTAAAACATAAATAATTTTTTTTTAAGAAAAATATGAAATCTATTGATTGTCTCGTTAAATTTAAGGACAAGAAATTTAATGATGATTTTTTTATCATAAACTTTGATGAACAGGGATGACTGATATCATATGTGTATTTGAAATAACTTCTTTTTGCATCGGTGTCAGGTGAGTGGTTGAAGCTATACTTCGTAGAACAATGACTTATCACATGATAAATAGAAGCCACCGTAACATCAAACATAGTATAAGTTTATGAATATTGCAAACAAGGAATTAAATAAATATATTTCAAAAACACTTATTTGGGATTGAAGTAGAAATTTGCTTCAATATTTCATGATATGATAGCATAATGATTAAAAAAAATCTTTCAAAGTAAGGTGATCAACAAGAAACCACCACTTAAAATGATAGTAAGTGATTGAAAAATGAAATGCATATAGATTTTGTGTAACTTGACAGTTGTTAGGCACACTAAAACGTAATTGTAACACCCTAATAAGGATTTTTTTTTTAAGGAACACCCTAATGAATATTGGAAAGTAGCTTATAATAATCTAAATTAAAATATTTCTCAAACCTTAGATCTATGAAAGTTCTCATCTTCAACCGAGTGTGAAGATCGGTTTATATAGACAGTGTGTTGAAAAAATTGAATTAAAATTATTTTTAAATATGCTACAATATCATTAAACTAATTTTGTAAATATTTAGTCAAATCTTAATTTAAATGAAAAAACAGAGAAACATCACACATTAATAAATTAATATTTACATTTTTTTTTATCAAGTAGTCTAGTGGCTAGAATTAACCTTTTTCAAGGTGAATAAGCGGAGTGTCTGGGGTTCGAGCCTCAGCCCCTGCATATAACAATGCATGTCCTTCCCAACTGAGCTATGCTCACGGGGACAATTAATATTTACATTAATTGAGTCAATGTACATATTATTATCCTAATTATTTAATACACTTGAAGTGTTAGCTCGTTGGTAGCATTTATTCTTTTTTTATAGGGTGCCAAACTTAATCTTGTAGTCTCAAGGTTTGAGTTCAAATTCCCTTGGAAACAATGAAAATATGTCATTAGTGACCCTCTTTTTAAATTTTATAAAAAAAAATAAAATAAGCGGTGACATCTAAGACGTGTTAGTTTAGTGATAAGAAAAGTGACAATGAAAAGTGAAAAATTTATTATTTTTTAAGTCCTCCTAAAACTCTTTAAAATAATATTTTAATATCAAAATAAATTAATTTAAATATATTTTTTATATTTTTTTGGATATTCATAAGTTTTGAGGCTATAAACCAATAAATAACAACTAGCTACTAGTCTACCAATATTATAACAGTACTTAAAATATTTTGCTTTTAGAAAATAATATAGTATTTTATTATATCTTCGATCATATATTTTCATTAAAATAAATTATGTGCGAAGAAAAATTCATGCATATATCTTTAATAAGCTTAAAATTTGGGAAAGGATAAATTAATCTATATTATATATATAAAAAAAAGTAGATCGTTTTGCGCTGCCTTTTTCTCCTTTCAATTTTAGCCTTGAGCAAATTTGACCATAAGAATGTTGTTTTGTTGGTGTTATTCAAAAAGATAAAAATTTATATTATATTTGTTATATTGTTGGTATAAGTGAAAAAGAAAAGTATAGTTTATTATGATATGAAAGTGAAAAATATTTATTATTTATACCTATAATTTTAATCAAAATCAAGTTAATGTTAATCAAAATTTCATAAAACTACTGTTTGTAATTTATACTCATTAACACAATAAGAAGAACATATGTCATGTCCGTCTAAATGCTAGTAATAATAATGATATTAATGATTAGTTTACAATTGTCTCAGATGAGGTTTAAACTATGTCCCTTGCAGTTAGATTAAATAAAATATTACTAATCTATATAATAAATTCATACTTCCCCGTTTCTTTAAAAAAAACAATGGAAAATATCAAAAAACAAATGTTAGAGAGGTCATATTTGACGATCAATTTTATCATATCATTTTTAATTTTTCAACGTTATTTCAATCTTTCTCTCTAGTTATATATTTATATAAAATAGGTAATAAAAAGTCAAACCAAACTCATGTATTTTCTTTATATATAGTATAGGTTATTGTATTATTCTACATTTATATATATGCTCTTATTTAAAGCTAAGCAAAACGTCAAATGTATTTGATATAAAAGTTAGACTAAATACAATTGCTTATAATATATAATATTTTTTTATACTATTATATTATATAATTGTTTTACACAATTAAATGTATACTATCCTTTCAAAAAAAAAAAAAGTAAATATATACTATACTAAATGTCAAAATAAAAACTAACACCATGATATCATTAATATATATATATATATATATATGTGTGTGTGTGTGTGTGTGTGTGTGTGTGTCTTTTGTCATAACAACAAAAAAAGTTTATTGTATGAGTGTGTTTGATTTGCTAAAAAACAAGGGACTGAATTGGACGACTTATTCTTACCATGTTTGATTTAGAAAATGGTCATGAGTCTGAACAAAACAAGTAGCAAGAGATAGATAAAACAACAATTTTTGTCCCTCACTAAGGGTCACTTTGATTCATTGGATGAGAGATATTTCACTAAAGATTGTAATTTTCTCCTCTTGTATCTTTTCTCACTTTTTTTAATAGTATTTTGAGTTTGACGGTAGAGGATGGGGGTTCATCGAAGTGCCAATCTAGTTGGGATGTCATTGCTTCCCCTTAATGCCTGTTCCTTCTCCTGGTTTAGCGAGAAAAAAATTATCCTCTTAAAAAATTGCTTAATTTCCCTTTTACCTATTAAAAAATTGAATTAAACCAACTTATTTAGAATTCCAGTTTTAAAAATCCCCAACTAAACATACTCTAAATTATGAGTTAACTTTTTGCTTAGAGTATAGATTATCAAGAATACCAAATTTTTTTTTTTTAGTTTTCAATATAAAAATATTATATCTTGTACTATATTGTTTAATACTTATTTTGTTTTTTGTTTTGTTTTGAGGAAATTACATTTTTTTTAAGGGAAGAAAGTGAATCAAACACATCATATACATTTAATATGTAATATTATATCATCATTAAATGTTATAGTACAATAATTACAAATAAGTGCATATAATAGTATTTTTTTAAAAAGGGGTATATAACTATATATATAATAGTATTTTGTTGTATGCATTTAATACGTGATAATATTATATTATTATATCATAGTTTTACATAAATCATAAACGTATGTAATTTTACGTTGCATTTAATCAAATATCACATATCTATTTAAAAATATAAATAACGATAAAAAATTATGGAGTATTTTTCATTAAGGATTAGAGACGTAAAATTTGAAGAAAAGAAATCAACTCTTTATTTAGTGAAAATTAAAGAAAAGAAAAACATAATTGATCATCATATTTTACGCCTCTAATACTTAATGAAAAATACTCACAATTTTTTATGTCTAAATTTTCATCGTTATTTTTATTTTTTAGTAGATATGTGATATTTCATTTAATGTAATGTAAAATTACATACATGTGTGATTTTATGTAAAATTATGATATAATAATATAATAATATCATGTATTAAATGCATACAACAAAATCCTATTATATATATCCCTTATCAAAAAAAAATACTATTATATGTATCTATTTGTATTTATTGTATATAAATTTAATGATGTTATAATATTATATATTAAATGTATAGGATGTGTTTGATTCACAAAACACTTTGTTCTTTCCTCCCTTAAAAAAATGTAATTTCCTCAAAACAAAACAAAAAAACTAAATGAATACTAAACAAAATAGTACAAGATATAATATTTTTTATATTGAAAACTAAAAAAAATATTTTGGTATTCTTGATAATCTATACTCTAAATAAAAAGTTGACTCATAATTTAGAGTATGTTTGGTTGAGTTTTTTTGAATGCGGGATTCTAATTAAGTTGGTTTAATTTAATTTTTTAAGAGGGAAATAAAGCAATTTTTTAAGAGTATAAAATTACAATCCTTAGTGAAATATCTCTCCTCGGTTGAATCAAATTGACCCTTAGTGGAGGGAAAAATTATTGTTTTATCAATCTCTTTCTTCTTGTTTGGTCCAGTCTCATGACCATTTTCTAAATCAATCTAAAACAAATATGGTAAAAATAAGTCGTCCAATTCAATCCCTTGTGTAACACCCTGCTTCTATTAAAGCGATAATACACGCGAATAATACAAATATTCAAGAAATAGACGTCACGTCTTCGATTAAACTCAAACAACATGGATAAAAGTTTCTCAAAAGCGTCGCAACGGATAAATAGCATACATCTCCAAATAGCCATGTCATATGCATCATAAATACATCATCATATAAATCTCAACCACAAAGTCAACATCAAAATAAAAAGAGACTGACATCCTAATCGAGCCCTCATCTAAGACTCCAAAGCAGATAAGCGAGGTAGCTCCAAAGCTAGCCTCCAGCAACTCATAAAGCAAAGATAGCTAATCATGCACATCGTCTACAACATATTTAAATATAGTGAGGCAGTCAACCAAACGACCACTGGGGGTTAGTTCACATTTCATAAATAAATATAATCAATTGAAAAGGTTTTCGTCATTTTAAACTTCCAGATGATTAAACAAAATAATAGTTCAACTTCCACATCATTCACCACCACATATAAAGTCACATTATCACCAACATACAATCCATCAATCACATCAATCACCAAGCACATAAGCAACTAGGACTCATGCCACTCAGGCAATATACCTAGACACGACTCCTATATACATCTGGTACCATTCTCCTCCAAGGTCGTCACCTCATGATGCAAACATCACATCATAGTCAACGACTATAATCAACGGCTATATGGATACAAGTATCCGGTCAACGACAATATGGATGTAACATCCGACACGACATACGATGAATGAACATATGAGTCAATCAACCATGCATATGTTCACAACAAATCAACAACTATAATCAACGATAGTCAACGACTATAATCAAATATACATGCATTCATCATCAATCACATCCGATTAGCATGTATAAATTCATCATCAACAATCAACATTTAACATGTTCATTAATCAACATCAAAATATCAACCACAATACCTCTAACAAGTCATCATATAAAATCATCCCTACAAAATAATAACTTCGACTATTTTCCAAAATTCAAGTAAAAGAATCATATATCATACTATGATAAACATAAGGTTCAATACCTATCAACCATCAATTCATCCTTATTAAATCAAATCATCTTATTCACAAAGAGATTTGCAAGTTATCCGATCTAAAAATCATTTTCTACAAAGTTCGTCTATTCGGTAAAAATCCACATTTTCCGGTTAACACTAAATAAACAAGGAAGCAAACTCATTTGCCTCAACTATGCATATGCAATTATCACATTTGTGTGCAGTTGCATATACATGTTTGTCTCATCGGCCAATTGCGATTTAAAACGCCAATTCGACAATTTTCGGCTAAAAAACAAAGTTAATTCAACATAAAAGAAAACCAAATGTAAACCAAGATAGAACCAAGCTATAACACTCTTAGAAGCTTAATTATACATTGATTGAATAAGTTTAGGTGTTAGGAACTCATAGGCATGCTTTAAAAGTCGCGAAAACGCAAAAAATCGAGTTTTTGGACACCTGTACAACAGGCACGGTCGTGCGGCTCAATGACGAGCCACACGCATGGTCCGTGCCCCTAGAACACACGATCGTGCTTGTTATGCAGACAGAAAATCCAATTTTTTGTCGTTCGCCATTTCGCGCGTAAAATTCAAATTGTTAATCCGTTTTCGATGTCGTTTTCGCCTACGCGCTCCTGACACTTAGCTCTATCATATTCTACAGAGAAATTTAAGTTTCAACTATCCCAAAATATTTTTCCAGAACCTCACATAATCACTTTTTTCAAAAACGCTTAAACATCGACTTCTCACACGAAAACCCCGTTTTCTCCTCCGTTTTCTCCCAAATGACTCGACTAACACAACCATAGTATAAAAACAGTAATTCTACCAGGTTTAACTCATCCAACAACATCAAAATCTCAGTCAACAACTTCATATATCAAAAGTTCATTTTGGTCCTTCACATGAGCAACTTAACACAACTTCACAAATTCAAACCAGAACTTCACAAAATGGAATACCCATGGTATAATTCAGCACCAACAACATTTCAATTCAACAACAACTTCATTCAAACATGAATTCATCAAACAATTAACAACAACAACACTATTTTACACCAATTTAAGCAAAAATCATCAAAGGTTCATATACAAGAAAAATCACTCTATATTGACAATTCCCACTTAAAATGCAAATCCTTAAAAATCTCATCAAAAATCAAACCCTAATTTAAGCAATATGCAAGAAAAATCACTTTTGTCCACGGTGCATACTTTTCTAATGTCTTGTGGAAAAAATGAACAAAGTTTTCTCTTCACTACACATAACCGTCTCACTCACTCTCACACTACATTGACATTTCCAAAGCCAAACAAAATATCATCAAAACTTGATTTTTAAGCAAAATCCCTAAATGGGGTTTCTTCAATTTTCTTCCTCTTCACCATAGATCCATAATTTCATCCCAATTTTCCCATAGACCCAACAAAAAAATCACTTTTTTTCATCTCAATTTTGCTATTAACATAGCAAAAATCACTCTTTTCATCCTAATTTTGCTGTTACATAGAAAAAAGCACTTATTTTCATCACCAAAAGCCCTAAAAATCATGGCTTTTTCATCAAGGCGTGGAGGAAACTGGGCACAATCGATTCTACCATCATCAAATCCAAAATCAAAGCAACCCAGAAAATCAAAACGAAGAACACTACTGAAAGATTTCATCTTTTCAAATTTCTTCATAATTGGACTAATAATCTCTTTATTATTTTTTCTGATTGTTCTTCTCAGATTTGGTGTGCCAAAACCAATCACAACCCATTTCAGAACTCGTTCATCACGTTTCAGAAAACCAAAGAAATTATCACTTAATGGTAGTAGTACAATTTTTGGTGGTTTTGCTAGTGTTGATTTGACTACAAAGGGTTTGTATGATAAGATTGAGTTTTTAGATGTTGATGGTGGTGCTTGGAAACAAGGGTGGAGTGTTAGTTATAGAGGTGATGAATGGGATAATGAGAAGTTGAAGGTTTTTGTTGTTCCTCATTCTCACAATGATCCTGGTTGGAAACTTACTGTTGAGGAGTATTATGATAGGCAATCTAGACATATTCTTGATACTATTGTTGAAACTCTTAGTAAGGTGAAATTTTGTTTCTTTCTTTTTCTGGGTTTTGGAGATGTTTATGTTTATGTTTGTTGTTATTGTTGTTTGTTCTATGAAGCACTGATAGAGACACCGGTAATAATTTTAGAATGGTAGTAATTGAGTGTAGCCACATAGAGATTTTTATGTTGTTGTTTGTTATATGATACACGATACTGACACGTAGACATTGGTAATAATTTAAGAAAATGGAAGTAATTGAATGTAACCACACGAGTTGTTGTCGTGTCAGTGTCAACACTAGACATGTTTTCAATCTGCAGTGTTGGTGATACATGACGATTACATGATAGCATGATTAAAAGCATACGGTTGAGGAATATTATGATAGGCAATCTAGACATATACTTGATACCATTGTTGAAACTTTTAGCAAGGTGGGATTTTGATTGGTTTTGTGTATTTTCTTTGCTGGGTTTTGGAGCTTTTTAATTTTGTTGTTGTTTGTTTTATGAAGCATTGACACAGACACTGACACGTATACATTGGTAATATTTTAAGAAAATGGAAGTAATTGAATGTAATCACATATGTCGTGTTGGACACGAACACGACATCAACCTAAAGTGTTGGTGCCACATGAGTGCATGGCTTATTTGATTTAGTGGGTTTTGCTTTGGAGCTTTTTAGGTTGGTTGTTATTGTTGTTTGTTCTATGAAGCACTGACAGAGACATTGACATGTAGACACCGGTAATAATGTAAGAATGATAGTATGAGTGTAACTACGTGGAGCTTTTTATGTTGTTGTTTTTTGTTATACGATACACGATACACGATACTGGCATGTAGGCATTGGTGATGATTTTAGAAATTGGAAGTGATTGAGTGTAACATGAGTTTTTGTCTGTGTCAATGCAAGACTCTAGACACATTTTCAATCTGAAGTGTTGGTGATACATGAGTACATGGCTTTGTTTGCTGCTGCTGCTGCTGTTGTTGGTTGTTCTATGAAGCACCGACACGTAGACATTGGTAATAATTTAAGAAAATGGAAGTAATTGAGTGTAACCACATACGTTTTGTCTTGTTAGTGTTGGACACTATACATGTTTTCAATCTGAAGGGTTGGTGATACATGAGCGCATGGTTTGTTTGATTTGTTTATGGCTTTAAAAAGTTATGACATGATTTTGTGAATATGTTTACATTCACACATATCACATATAACTTACTGTTGAGGAATGTTATGATAGGCAATCTAGACATATACTAGATACTATTGTTGAAACTCTTAACAAGGTGGAATTTTGATTTGTTTTGTTTATTTCCTTTTATGGGTTTTGGAGCTTTTTTTGTTTGTTGTTGCTGCTGTTTTTGTTGTTGTTTGTTCTATGAATCATTGACCTGACACTGACCCGTAAACATAAGTAGTAATTTAACAAAATAGAAGTAATTGAATGCAACTACATGTGCCGGTGTCATGTCAGTACACCGAACATGCCTTTATTCTGAAGTGTTGGTGATGCACGATTACATCTGTTGTTGTGGTTTGTTCTATGAAGCATTGACACGACACTGACATTGGTTCATAACGGTCATGATTGGAATTGGAAACTTACTGTTGAGGAGTCTTAGATAGGCAGTCTAAACATACACTTGATACTATTGTTGAAACTTTTAACAAGGTGACATTTTGATTAGTTTTGTATATTTACTTTTCTGGGTTTTGGAGCTTTTTATGTTTGTTGTTGTTGTTTGTTCTATGAAGCTTTGACACAACACCGGCATTGGTACATAGACACTCGTAATAATTTAAGAAAATACATGTAATTGAATGTAACCACACTAGTTGTTGTCATGTTAGTGTAAGACACGAGACACATTTTGAATCTGAAGTGTTGGAGCTTTTAATGTTTGTTGTTGTTTGTTCTATGAAGCACCTATACGGACACTAACACTGACACATAGACTGATAGACATTCTTAATAATTCAAGAAAATGGATGTAATTGAACGTAGCCACTTATTTTGGTGTCTGACACTGAACATGTTTTCAATCTGAATGTCTGGTGTTACACGAGTACATTGCTTGTTGTCTGCACTGACATGACACTGGCACGACATTGACACACAGACATTGGTAATAAATTAAGAAAATGTATGCAATTGTCTGTTACTACACGAGTTGTTGTTGTGTTAGTGTCAGATACGCGGCATATTTTCAATCCGAAGTGTTGGTGATACACGAGTACATGGCTTGTTATTTATTTATGACTTCAAATAATTATGATATGTTTTTGTGGATAAGTTTACATACATACATATCACATAATTTAAGTTGACCAGACATCATACTTAATTAATTAGTGATCTACCTTTTTTTTGACAGTAATCAGTGATCTACCTATGATTAACTAGTTAGCTGTTTACACTCAATACACATAATTATCACTTTAGGCGAGTTATTGGTTAAATAAGTTTGATTAATTTGAAGGTAAGGGAACTAGTGAAGTGAAGAGTGTGTGTATATTTAGCATTACTTTATTTTTTTTGTAAATAAGTTGGAGATGTTGGAGCGGATGAGTAAATTTATGTTGCTGGCTTGTGACATGTATAAGTGGAAAATGGTTGCAGTTATATGTTACAAAAGTTAACTCGTTGTTTCAAGCCACAAGAGATAGGTATATTGGCTGCGATAACAAAAGTAGTGCACAACTATACATTAAAAAGTAAATATTGTTTGTGTTCTTATTAATGTTATCATGTTTATATGTTAAATTATAAAAATATTTATAAGCTCCACTAAAATAGGAAATATTGATTTTGTCCAGTCACAAGTTTGCCGGGTAACTTGAATTATGGTTTTTGATAATCTGACTGTGATAATTAGGATCCTCGCCGGAAGTTCATATGGGAAGAGATGTCATACTTAGAGAGATGGTGGAGGGATACCACAGATGTCATGAAGGAAACATTCATCAATTTAGTGAAAAATGGGCAGCTTGAAATTGTTGGAGGTGGCTGGGTGATGAATGATGAGGTAACCTGACGTTGATATTACAACTCTTATCTCATTTTACGGCAATAACTGTTGCATGTGTGTGTGTGTGTATTCTATAACTCCAGATGTAGCTTCATTCTTGTTGAAGTTTGGTTCTTGGATGCATTTTATCCTCATTATATTACATTCTTTTTGAACTTTAAGCAGCTTCTAGTTTCTTCTCCTGTTAATGAAGTGCATGCTCAAGAAACATGTCTGTGCCTCATGAATAATTATATTCTAAACATGAACCTCATCAAAGCTTTACTGTTAATAAAACTGATTAGTGCCAAAGTCCCCAATTTATGTGTGGAAATTTGACTCTTGTTTTCTCGTTGATGCAGGCCAATTCCCATTATTTTGCTATAATTGAGCAGGTATGCTGAATCCTTTGTCTATCCTTCAAATTGTATACACCGTTTTTCATATATATATATATTTTTTTTTAATTTTTGGCTGTTATGTGACAATATATTACGCCGATTATTATTTCACTAACAGAGAAAGTCTAATCATGTTTAGGTTTTCTTAATAGCCTGTATCAATATGCCTGATATTAGGTGGCATATTGATGAATTATGAATGTGTTAATTTCCATGCTTTCTTCTCCATTTAATAAAACTACTGAGGAGCACAATCTCTCTTTAAGGGCCTGTTTACTTCTCATGTTTTCAATTTCACTTCAACTAATTATTGCTAGAGAATAAATTCAATACTTCCTTCATCATTTTCTTTACAATTTTTGGAAACAAATATAGCATTTTCAGAAAATTTGAAAATGTAAAAACACTAGTTTTCATTGCTCTGAAAACGCATTATCCGTAGCTTGTCTTCCATCTTCTATCTATCACAATTTTTCACTACAGGAGTCGTTCATCTCCTTGTTAGCAATTTAAAAATTTAAAAATAAACACAATTTTAGGTAATGAAAACTGAAAATCTTTGTAGAGAGTAAACAGATCCTATGTTTGTGTATGTGGTAGTAAATCATTAGAAGGGACAGTTGGCTTTCCATGTTTTAACCTGTCATCAGCGTCATGTCATGTAATTAATGTTCATATCAGATATGATAATTTTTGCACTTGAAACTCGTATTTATTATGTGACGGTCTTAATCATTGCTCAATTATGTATCAGGTTGCAGAAGGCAACATGTGGTTGAACGACACCATTGGGTTTGTTCCAAGAAATAATTGGGCCATTGATCCATTTGGTTACTCATCTACCATGGCATATCTTCTTCGTCGTATGGGTTTTGACAACATGCTTATCCAGAGAACTCATTATGAGCTAAAGAAGGAACTTGCATGGCATAAGAATTTAGAATATGTATGGCGTCAAAGCTGGGATGCAGAAGAAACCACAGATATATTTGTCCATATGATGCCCTTTTATTCATATGACATACCTCATACGTGTGGTCCCGAGCCAGCTATTTGTTGTCAGTTTGACTTCGCACGCATGCAGGGTTTTGTTTATGAACAATGTCCGTGGGGACAATATCCCGTGGAGACGACTCAGGAAAATGTTCATGAAAGGGCACTTAAGTTACTTGATCAATACAAGAAAAAATCTACTTTGTACAGAACAAATACTCTTCTTGTTCCGCTTGGAGATGATTTTCGCTATATTAATGTTGAAGAAGCCGAAGCACAGTTCAGAAATTACCAAATGTTGTTTGATTATATCAATTCAAACCCCAGTTTGAATACAGAGGCGAAGTTCGGTACTTTGGAAGACTACTTTACAGCGGTTCGGGATGAAGCTGAAAGAATAAATTACTCATCTCCTGGTGTAGTTGGATCCGGTCTAGTTGAAGGTTTTCCTTCCTTGTCTGGTGATTTTTTTACATATGCTGATCGGCAACAAGATTACTGGAGTGGTTATTATGTTTCACGGCCATTCTTTAAGGCTGTTGACAGGGTACTGGAGCAGACACTTCGAGCGACAGAAATGATGGTAGCTCTAACACTTGGTTGCTGTCGGAGAGCACATTGCGAGAAATTTGCAATGGCGTTTTCGTATAAGTTGACTGCTGCCAGAAGGAACTTGGCTCTTTTTCAGCATCATGACGGTGTAACTGGTACTGCAAAAGATCATGTGGTTATGGACTACGGAACTCGAATGCATACCTCATTACAAGACTTGCAGATTTTTATGTCGAAGGGAATCGAGGCACTTCTTGGAATCCGGTATGATAAATTGGATCAAAGTCCTTCTCAGTATGAACCCGCAATAGTGAGATCTAAATATGATGCTCAGCCAGTGCATAAAGTGATTAGTATTCGTGACGGTACTTATCAATCGGTCGTGCTTTATAATCCTTTGGAGCAAACCAGAGAAGAAGTTGCGATGGTTGTTGTCGACCGTCCTGACATTACTGTTGTTGACTCTAACATGAGCTGTGTTCAAAGCCAAATTTCTCCCGAGTTACGGTATCACAATAGCAAGATCTTTACTGGCAAGCACCGTGTTTACTGGAAAGTTTTGGTTCCTGCAATGGGGTTAGAAACATATTATATTTCCAATGGTTTTGTTGGTTGTGAAAAGGCTGAGCCTGCAAAGTTGAAACTTTTCTCCAAGGCTAGTTCGGTTACCTGTCCTTCGCCGTATTCTTGTGGAAAAATTGAAGGTGATGTAGCTGAAATTGAGAATCAGCATCAAAAACTAACTTTCAATGTAAGATATGGTTTGTTGCAGAAGATAACCTTACAGAATAGTTCGCCGAATATTGTCAATGAAGAAGTAGGTATGTATGCTAGTTCGGGTGGGGCATACTTGTTTAAGCCGAGTGGTGAAGCTCAGCCAATTATTGAAGGAGATGGACTTTTGCTGATCTCAGAGGGCCCTTTGTTGCAGGAAGTATTCTCTTATCCAAAGACAGCTTGGGATAAATCGCCGATTTCTCATAGTACTCGAATATACAACAGCGAGGATGCAGTTCAAGGGTTTGTCGTTGAAAAGGAATATCATGTTGAGCTCATTGACCATCATTTCAATGACAGGGAGTTGATAGTTAGATATAAAACTGATGTCGATAGCAAAAAGGTTTTTTATTCTGATTTAAATGGATTTCAGATGAGTCGAAGAGAAACTTATGATAAGATTCCTTTGCAAGGCAATTACTATCCTATGCCCTCTCTTGCATTCATACAAGGATCCAACGGTCGACGGTTTTCTGTCCATTCTCGGCAATCGTTGGGTGTGGCAAGCCTTCAAAATGGATGGCTAGAGATAATGCTTGATCGTCGATTGGTAAGAGATGACGGCCGTGGTTTAGGCCAAGGAGTGATGGATAACCGCGTAATGAATGTTGTCTTCCACATAACCGTCGAATCCAATATTTCCACCACATCAAATTCGGTTTCGAGTTCTTACCCTCTCAACCCTTCCCTTTTATCTCACCGTGTTGGCTCTCATTTGAACTACCCATTGCATGCATTCATTTCCAAGAAGTCACAGGAATTGTCTGTGAAGCCACCACCTCGATCATTTTCTCCTCTCGCCACTCCCTTGCCATGCGATCTTCATATAGTCAACTTTAAGGTTCCAAAGCCGTTAAAGTTTTTGCAGCAACCACATGAAAGTTCTAGATTTGTTCTGATTTTGCACCGACGACATTATGATTCCTCGTACTGTCGGAAGGGAAGATCATCACAATGCACTAGACTAGCTGACGACCCTGTGAATCTGTTCAGCATGTTCAAGGATCTTACAGCCTCGAAAGTTAAAGCAACTTCATTGAATCTTCTCCATGAAGATCCTGAAATCATAGGGTTCACAGAACAGTTTGCTGATGTTGCACAAGAGGGGCATGTTTCCATATCTCCAATGGAAATACAAGCCTACCGGTTGGAGTTGCGGCCGCAATAATGAATTTTGCTCGTTACATAATTTTTCCTGCTGATTTATGCTGAAACTAAACAAAGTGAAAATTTTGTTCCTGCTCCACTAATGGCAGGGATGAATTATTCTTGGACTAATTTCTCATTTGAACACTTGAGTTTAAGATGGTGCAGGTAAAAGAATGTAATGAAACATCCATGCAAGAGTTGTTACCTTCGTCGAGGAAGAGTTGCACGATACTTTTGTAAGATTGCTGTTATAAAGACAAGGATGAGACTCTATAGGTTCTATGGTGCGGCTCCTTGTTTGTTTAGTCTGCTTTTGTAGCATTTTGATAATTTTTGTCTTTCTGGATTAGAGTTGAAAAATGAGTTTTTCTTTATTGAACGATAACATATCTTGTATAACAAGTTTTCTTAGAGACTAGTGATACATTCATGTACATATTTAATACCTCTATTTTGTGCAAAGGAGTGTATTCTTCTTTGGTTGCGGCCTCAACAATTTGCATTCACAGTTATGAAAATACATTTGCAAGACAATTAGATAGTGCAGGTATTAGTTTTTAAATATTCATCTGTCCTGTTACATTGAATAGTGCAGGTATTAGTTTTTAAATATTCATCTGTCCTGTTACATTGAAAAGGATCAAAGGGCAAGTAGGGAAAGATGAATCTTGGGTTTGTGTAGCTTGAACTTTGTGATTCAGTCAGAATTTCATTTCAAATAATGGTCATTCTGCTACACATTGTCGCGTTATTGCCTGCTTACTGAAGCAGCCGTTCATGTGTCTGGCTTATAAACTCTGCTTGCTAGTGATTAGGATATTGGTATTGTATGTGGAGGTACTGAACTGGTGTCTTGTGGCAAAATAGTCTCAAGAGAAGGGTTCATTTATTTTTCATGCTATTCATGAGTAGTTATGAAAATTGGACTGGCCAGCTCGGTTCGATCTGGGAACCAGTTATATGTCTGGTCTGCTTAAAAAATTGTCTGTCGTATATTAGAATTGGCCGAATATATCCAAAGCGTTGGAAACCGGTCAAAACGACTTGTTAGAACCGGTTTAATCTGTAATTCTTTACTTTTTTTTTCACCAAAAGGATATTGTATATTTACATACAATATTGTTTTTTCTGGTTTAGTAAACTAAATGTATCTCCCGTGCATAACGGTAGAGAAAAGACTAATCCCCTTGAAGAAACTAAGATTCATTTAAGGAGCTGATCTTCCAAAAAAGTATTCACTATATTGTTATAGATAAATACAGTTCAAAAAAGACTTTATTTGGCTTTTTTTATCATATAAAACACAATGGTTTTATATCAAGTAAAAAATTATTTAACTATGAATAGTGTTTTCACCAATTCAGTATCTGGGTTCGATATTAAAAATATTGCATATAAGCAGTTTTGTAATGAATTCAAAGTTTTTCAACTGAAAGCAAAGTCTCTTGTAACTTGTAAGCTTTATATTATAATAATAACATGATTGAACTAAATTTTATAAGTTCATATATTACAAGTTAAAGAAGGAATTATATATAAGTGTTGAGCATACTAATATGGAACTTGTGCTCTTGTGGAAAAAAATTAGAGATTTTAATTCTAAACAATTAAAAAATGATCTTGTAATGTCTATTATATTAGTCTTCAAAAATAGACATGATTGTTTAACTGCCTAAGTTGAGCAAGAAACAGTAAATGTGTATATTTGTCCAAAAGTTTATCAATTCAATGTTCTTTAGAGTTGAATGAATAGTTGATTGGCGAGGATTCTATTGTTCAAATGCAACCCATTTTAATGGATTTAAAACAATAATATGCAACAAATGAAAATATTTGAAAATAATTGGTTATGGAATAAGCTATTTTCACAAACTTAATTGGTTGAGAAACAATATGATTAACTATCTTAAGCCATGCTAGAGAGTTTGTGAAAATAAATTGAAAATAGCTTATAGACATGTCATAAGTTGTTTCCAAGTTCTACAAAACAATCTCAACAACTATGCCAGTAAATATACTCAAGTAAGTCAATCCAAACAAACCTTAGGATTCATGACTAATTGATCCAACATAATTTTGACAACACTAGATTAAAGTAACAATATAAGCATTGTATTGACTCTAAAGTTTGATTTACACTTAAATAATTGGTTTTATTGGTTCAGTAGTGAACATTAAACAAAATTAGAAGGATATGGAAAGAATACATTGGAATGTTCATACATAAGCCAAAAATTCCAGCCACATTTTGTGATATGGTATTAGAAATGAGTAAGTCCTTTTCCTTGGACTTGAACTTTAATTTATCATCACTCCTAGAAGAACCAAAATTCTACATAGAAATGAGAAAACCAATAATCTACAAGCCTCTTCTTTTGATTATAAGATAATTTCATCTTGCACACTGACATTAAGAATCTTGTGAGGAAGAACAATGCTATTGATCACCACTACCTCGTCTTCAACTGTCACAGCTTCACCTAAAGTTATAGATAAGAAAAGAGGAACTAAGGTCAATACCGATATAAATGTAACTAGACATGAACTTTGAGAACTAGTAATAATGTAGAATTACAAATCATGTTTGGAAAAACAGCTTAATTAAGTACTTATAGCATGAATTCTTATGTATAAGCTACTTCTATGTTGAACAATAAAATCAAGTCAAACTTGTTTTGTAAGCTATTATGGAGAGCTTACGGAAATAAGTTGAAAACAACTTATAGACATGTCATAAGTTGTTTCCATAAGCTCTCTCAAACAGTCTCACAAGTACTTATGCTAGTTTATAAGCTCAAATAAGTGAATCCAAACAGGCACAAGAGGCAAATAAGCAGGTAAGAGTGTGTACCTAGGATGGTTATGCCAAGCTTTGCACTGTAATCACCATCAGCCTGAAACAATAAATTCCAATTGGTTAGCAACAGTAAGCTTGAATGGTTAAAACCAACCACAGGATTGACGAAATTTTTCACGATCAATTAAAATTGCAAACCTCTCATACTGATTTTCCAAACTTTTTATTCAAAATTTTCTCTCTATTTTTAATTGTCTTTATATCACTAGTTCATAAATTGTACTAAACTTGCCTGTACACGTGACCATCTTCCAAGCGATGACTTCCATCCAACAATGGAATTTATGACTACCGCATTTTCCTGTCGAGAAGAAAAACATGTTTTGTTCATATATTGAAGAGATCACATCATACATCTCAGCAATCCATTTCCATACCTTAATTTCAACATCGTCCAAAATGATACAACCGATTAACCTGACACCAGCACCCACACGAACATTTGCTGAGATAGAAACATTTGGACCAATCTGTTCAGAAAAGAAAACTTATTTTATAATTCATGCCAAAATATTTAGATTCATATAACCAGAAAATTTGGTTTTCTATCCTATAACATTCGGTCTTTATAGGATAGACATGAACTTTCGAAGATGGACGAATGGAACTACCTTAGCAGATGGATGAACTTTGGCAGATGGATGAATATATACATCACCAACAATTTTAGCATTTTTTTTACCATCTCCACTGGCCAAAAGATGAGGAGAAGTATACCGAAATTGAGCAAGATACAACTCCGAGCATTTCAAAGACAGGCTGTTCATGCAAAACATATATGTTAGTTAAAATCCAATAATGGTCCAACATTAAGCTTAAAGGAGAGTTAAAATACTATAAGCAACCTTACCCTGGAGTTTTAATTTGCTCCCAGAAATCATTTGTCTCATATGTATATAATTTCTTCTTTCCAGCTAGAGGTGATAGTATATCTTGATCTAGTCTAACAAAATCTTTAGGAAGAGTCCTGAAGGAAAAAACATCTACATTAACTCTTTGAAGATATCACAGTTTTCAAAGGAAGGAAAAAAATTGAAATGCAAAAAGGATAACTCTTTTGGAGACAATGTGAGATGGTCATGAGTTTCGTTAATTCCTCAGGAAGTAAAGGAATGAATAGTAATGGGAGTCAGATTTGTATTATATCGAGAAGCATTAGTTTAATATCTGAAAGAGAAAGTATGGCGTAGACACTCTTTCATATTCAGTGTTGTCAATTGTGGATCGTGGAAAATTGTTGTTTTTTAAAATTCTGCTGCACATAAGTGCTCAGCGCTGCTATAGCTTCTATTTGACAACACTTTGTACTAAATAGCATATCGCGGAACAATGATGATATGTTCAAATTCCACTGCACTATTGTACTATATCATCGCTATAGCTACTATTTGACAACACTGTTCACATTTCAAACTCGAGAGTCTACATGAATTCATGGATTCTCTGTAGACTTGACTCCTGAAGTTGTAAGAGTATACTTGATACAAACAATGTTGAATACACCTATCATAGTATCTACACACAATTTAATACTACGTGCATAGTAAATGTTCAACACTCTAACTTAGACATAAAGCAAATCACAATAGCAAAATGTAAACTACCACAAGAACGAACTGGATCAGACAGGACCGGAGATTTCAACTCATTTTACTTGGGTTAGTTGACCTCGTTGGCATGTTAGATTCATTGCAAACTTGCAACATTGGGTTGTTCATGTTTTTTGGTTTGTGACTTCTTCTAAACTAGGAGCTACGGAACGGGTTGAGACTCAATACAACATCGATGTATGTCTGTATGAGTCTATTCTGAGTCTACCTAAAATTACACACAATAGATTTCGTACACAAGTTAACTCGATTTTGATACCTATAGTTGTAAACTTGTATAATTCTAGGAGTTAACTGGAGAGTTCAACAACCATGAAGATTTGAACCAGTATGTTAGGGACATGGATCCATATATGCCATTAAAAAAGTTTGTCATGAATTTTGCAAAAATAACAAAATGTGGCATTTAATATACCTTGTCGCAGATTGGAGAGCTTCATAGCTGGAAAGCCGTCGTAGATTACCTGTGATGCAGTTAATATAATCAAATCAATTTTAAGTGGTGCAAGTTTATCTAAAATTGAAAACAAAATAAGCAAAAACACGTAGATTTTATTTTTCTCAGATATGCACATGAAAAAAAAATGTCATTTATATATATACCAACTCTTTCATAATTGACGCTTTTAAATTGTGATGGAAAGAGACAAACCTCTTCCTTCTCGATTGATAGAAACATCCTCAATGGCAGCAAAAATATCAGGTGTGAAAATGTATACACCGCAATTTATCAAATCACTTACCTGCATACTATAAATTATTATTCTTCTTCTCCAGGAATAATCAGAAGCAAAAGAAATATAGCTGATACCAATCAAGCACCAACATTGGATATTAAAATATGTAAAGAAAAACAAACCAAACAGATACTCACAAATGTCTCAGGTTTCTCAGTATAATGCAGTAATTCTTGAGTTTCTGGATCAGCAACCAACTCGCCGAACTGGTTAGCAGATTCAGCCGAAACCTATACAAAACATCCACAACCCCCGTAAGGAGCATGATAAAATGGTTTTGCATCAATAAACCAGGACGCATCTATAAAATGACATATAGTATCTATCAGTGTTAAGGGGGAGCCTTGGCGCAACGTTAATGTTGTTGTCATGTGACTGAAAGGATAAGGGTCAAGTCTTGGAAACAGCCTCTTGTTTAAAAAAACAGAGTAAGGCTGCGTACAACACCCCAAATGGTGGGAACCCTTCCTGGACCCTGCATATGCAGGAGCTTTGTGCACCGGACTGCTCTTTTTATAATATCTATCAGTTGTTTTCGATCACAGATCGCAGAAAATAGCAATTTGTTCAAATTCCACTACACAATAATGTTATGGAGCTGTTATAGTCGCTCTTCGACAATATTTTGTACTAAATAGCCTATCGTAAAACAATAGCGGTTTTTTCAAATTCCACTACACCATACTGCTATAGCCGCTATTTAACAACTCTAATATCTATGTATATATTTAAATGCACATAATGCATATATAGTGACATATACTGTCAATATATATGGCCTGTTTGGATTGGCTTATTTGAGATTATCTACCGACATAAGCACTTGTAAGACTGTTTGGAGGACTTGTGGAAGCAGCTTATACCATGTCCATAAGCTGTTTTCAACTTATTTCCACAAGCTATCTATAATAGCTTATGGAGATGGCTTATAACTTATATATATGAAAATAGTTTGACTTTATTTTATCTTTGTTATAGAAATAGTTTATACACAAACACTTATATGATAAGTGCTTATGCTATTAGCTTATCATTGCACACAATTGCACAAATATACCAAATTTAATTTATGCACCAACCTTGATCACTAACATTGTCCCCATCCCACCATACTTTATATGAGCATCTGCAAAAAGAAAAAGGAAATAGCTCAGTAGCGGCATGATTTAGAAGAGCTACAGTCTGTAACTTAATAGCGACATGCTTACCAAGCATAGATGGTAGCGGAAAACTACAGCAAACATCACAATTTAGCAGAAAGATATGTGACTGCAATCAAAATGTAGCCTATCTGTTAGAAACGTCGACATGTAAGGGGTTTGGTCAAATTCTTCTACACTACATTGCTATAGCGCCGCTACAGCAACAATTCGAAACACTTTGTACTATATAGTGTGTCGCAGAACCATATCGATTTATTCAAATTCCGCTAAGCTTTAACACTATAGCGCCTCTGTAGCCGCTATTTGACAACATTGCATGTAAGCATTCAAAAGTTAATCCACAATATAACGCAAAAGCAGTGGTAAAAAGCTATGTTCCTAACTGGACTGTCTTCCATGATAATATCTCTGAAGTAGTAAAGACCACCTGCTGATCCATGTGGTTTATCCTCCTTCAAATATCTAGATTGATATTAGTAACACACTATGGTTAGGTCCAGAATTTAATAAAGAATACAAACATAATATTTTTATTATCATCATTATTAAAGCTTCATAGTAATGTAGTAATTACCTTACTGGCAATTTCAGCTCATTCGAAATTGAAGAGACGTATAGAGCGAAATCTCGTTCCTCATGGAATCCAATAAGATATATTTGAGCTAAATTGGGTATCTGTATAAGACAAAACAAGCAAATATAAATACTTCTCTTCTCTGCATCAGTACTGAAGCTGAGAGAGTTAATTTTAGACTAACGGAGACCACATTACATATACTAATGACAACAAAATCACAACCGTTCAAGTTTAATCGCTAAAAACTTTTTATTCATTTTTAACCTTTAAATTGAACAAAAAATGTGTGCTTTTAGCCATCATCATCAGGACCAAAAACACCAAGTTTTTGTATTTTGCAAACTGAAGTTGAACGTTCGTGATTTTAAAAAGATTAAAAGCATGTTTGAATTGACTTATTTGAGCTTATCTACTAGCATAAGCACTTGTGAGACTGTTTAGGAGAGCTTATGGAAACCACTTATGGCATACCCATAAACTATTTTCAACTTATTTCCCAAAACTCTCCAAGATAGCTTATGAAAATAACTTATAGCTTATACGAAACCAGTTTATCGTGATTTTATAAAAACCGAGGGCCTGTTTGAATTGGCCGATTTGAGCTTTTCTACAGACATAAGCATTTGTGAGACTGTTTGAAAGAGCTTATGGAAACAACTTATGACATATCCATAAGCTATTTTCAACTTATATCCATAAGTTCTCCAAGATAGATAAGGAAACAACTTATATCTAATATAAAACCAGTTTAACTTTATATAATATAAACTCTTATGTGATAAGCACTTGTAGCATAAACACTTGATAAAGGGTTTTTTTTACGGGCCTTAATAGAAGTGTTTATCCAAACAGGGTCTAACTAACATATTCACCTACTCTAGAAAAACACATCTAGCCCAATATTTTATGTTAATTACATTATTAATTATAATGTAAACTGTCAAGTATGCAAGTCAACATAGAAATGGAAGGTCCCTTTTAGTTTTCTCAATGTAGGGCCATTTTTTATTGGTTTATTTGAACTTATCTACTGACATAAGTTTTGTGAAACTATTTGAGAGAGAACTTATGAAAACAACTTATTACATTGTTCATAAGTTGTTTTCAGCTTATTTTCACAACTTCTCCAAGATAGCTTATGAAAACAGCTTATACGAAAACAACTTAGCTTTATTTTATCTTTCGCTATAGAAATAGCTTATACATAAAGCGCTTATCACGATAAGCACTTGTGCTATAAGCTGCAAATAAGTTGTTCATCCAAACATGGTCATTTTTGACTGGTTTATTTGAACTTATCTACTGACATAAGTTTTGTGAGATTGTTTGGGAGAACTTCTGAAAACTTATGACATTGTTCATAACCTGTTTTCAGCTTATTTTCATAAGTTCTCCAACATAATTTATACGAAAACAGTTTAACTTTATTTTATCTTTTGCTGTAGAAATAGCTTATACATAAGCACTTATCAAGATAAGCTGTTTATCCAAACAGGGACATAATCAAGAACATTATGAATGACAATTGAGGAGAAAAACAAAGAAGCAAACCCTTTTACAAGCAGAAATAGGATGATGAACCATAGGTTGACCAGCCAAAGGAAAAAGGGGTTTTGGTGTATTGAAAGAAAGTGGTCGAAATCTAGTTCCTGCAAATCAAATTCAACAAAAATAATCAAAACCCAAAATCTCAAATCCAAAAAAGATTATAAATTTAATCAGAAAAAAAAAATGAAACCAAATACCTTTAGTGGGTCCACCCACCATAATCACAGCAACAACTTTTTCTGAACTATCCATGAATAAAGCACAGATCTTTGAAGTAAAAAAATCAAATTTGACAACAATGTTTGATTGAATTGTAGTGTTTGAGATTCAACAAGGTTTTGTTTTTGGTTATATTAAGGTTTAGTGTTCCAAAACAAAGGTTCATGTGTTTAAATCGTGTGTGCTTTTTGTGTCGTTCTGACTTAAGATGCACGGTTGGTAGTGACAGCAGCTAGATGAGATACCTAGTATATGCTCATTACATAAATCTAGTTATATTAGTTATAAACTACTCTTTTTATTTAAAAAAAAACTGTTATAAACAAATATTTGTCATTCAGATTCATTGAATAAATGATATATTTAATCAATAATATAGTCTAAATACATAATATCAACAAGATATATTGGTTACTCAATAAATTTAAAAAATAAATATTTCTTTATAATAGTATTAGTGGCAAGAGGAAGTATTAGTTAGAAACTATACTTTTTTTTGGAGTAATTTAGAAACTATAATTTATCTGGGAACATCTCATGTTTTTTTTCTGTTCGTATTGTTCATAATTTCTTAACAGCTCAAGTTCACATTGATTCACATGTGGCTGTTGCATCTCTTTGGCATAAGGATGTTCCTTCGAAGGTAGTGTTGTTTGCTTGGTGGTTATTCCGAGATAGGCTGCCTACGAAGGACAATCTTCTCTGTCGTGGTGTTATTAATCACGCCTCTAGGGAGTGTGTGGCAGGGTGTGGTTCCAATGAATCGTCTATCTGATCACTTGTTTTTACATTGTAATATGTTTGGCATTTCATTTACAGATGGCTGGGCATTTCTGTGGCTGTACCACTTTACGTGCCTGATCATTTTAATCAATTCAGTTATAGCATTGGTACTTCTAAGGTTCGGCGCTCGATTCTTCAGGTTAACTGGTTTGCTACCGTTTGGGAAATTTGGAAAGAAAGAAACAAGATATTCAATGACAAACAATGCTCGGTAATTCAGGTGGTTGGCAGGATTAAGTCGCTCGCGTTTATGTGGTTGAAGGCGGATTTTGCTTCGCTTCCCTTCATCATGGTTGGTGGCTTAGTCCGTTCACCTTGCTGGACATAGACTAATAGTTGTTTCATTCTTGTAATTTTCGATTTTTTATAACTCTGCTTCCCTTGTAAATATTGTTTCGACTTTGCTGTCTCTTCCTTGTACACCTTGTGCTAAGAAGGACACTTTAATTTTGTAATATATTCCATTTTAACCTCTTTAAAAAAAATAAAATAATTTATCTGCTAACTCATCAAATAATGGATAAACTAGTGAATTTAATTTACAGCGGTTTGGTAAATTAATAGTTGAATTAGCCCATAAATATAAAATTACATAATAATATGTTTTCAATTTGTATTTATTTATTTTAATTATGATAACAATTGTAAATTGAGAAAGAAAAATTGATAAGCTATAAGTTCAAATACTACTATAGATTATGTTATAAAAAAAATATTCCATTAGTAACGTAAGCTAGGATATGTCACTTTATTCATACACAATGAGTTAGTGGGGGAAGTACCCCCTGTTATGAAAACATACCATGGATGAAGCACTAAATAAGCTCTTCCATCCCTTAAAAAAGCTCTTCCACAAAAATATATTATGGTGTGTTTGTCAAGACCAATTTTCGAGTTTGTGAGGGATAGTTTATAAGATCATATAATCATAATATATCTGGATGATTTCAGATACTTATAATGTCTTGTTACTACTCTTGTCATCCTAAATTATAAGTCGATTTCAGAAGATTTTTTTTGTCATAAATTATAAGTCGTTTTACAATATGAATGAAACATTAATGTTATTTTTCCTATTACATCCTTAACTATTTATTACATTTTCTTCCTTCAATTCTTTAATTTATCTTTTCCATACATTTCTTAATATGTATGAAATGACTAAAACGAGTTACAACTTGAAACTAACAAGTAACTATAACAGTTTTTCTTATAAGCGAATTCAATTAACATTTGAGATTATATCCTATCATTTTTTTTCCTGTCAATTTTACCTTCACTATCATATAATTGGAAAAAAAACTATTTTTTCAAGAGAAAAAAACTAATTAAACTATTTTAACTAATAATTTAACTAAACAATACAAATTTAATATATTATTCCTTGCAAGGTAGTTTATCCGCTATAATTTCATAGTCTATCATCTTACCTATTATATTCACTACTTTTTACTGAATAGAATCTACATTCGATCAATAATCCATTCTAGCCATAAGAACATGCACAAATTTCAACTTTTGCTAATGAAGTTAAAGAGCATGAACCATATCAATGGTATTAGTGGCCAAAAACCTTTCCGTATAAAATCAACATGGTTTATTATTCCTCTATTGTCATAAAAAATAGAGCAGTGATATTTGTACAATTATATTGTGATATTTTTGAGATAATGTTCTCTTTATCTCTTTTTATTGTTCAATAACAATAGAAAAAGAAAAAGGAAAAAAGAGAATAAAACCACAATTAGAGTTTGAGAGAGATGGCTAAAATTTGTCACAAAATATTTGCACAAATATCATTTATGTATAAAATATTGTAGAGTCCTAATTCCTTAGTTTTGAAAGATGGATCTTAATCTCCCGAAAGCTTTTTTCGACTAAAATCTCTTGAAAGTTGTCTCCTACATCATTATGCTTCCCATTTCCCACCTTAATGGTTGATCTTAATATCCTATAGCTATTTCATTACTATATATAACTTCAATAATACTCTCTCCGATTATATTTATAAGAAACATTTAACTTTTTTGATTCATTGCATAAATGATGTATTTTGTCTATATTCTAGAGAAAATATATCAATTACTCAATGAATCAAAAAAGTCAACTTTTTCTTATAAATAGGACCAGAGGGATTAATACAAGTACTAATAAGAGGTAGAACAAGACTTTTTTTAAGAAGTTAAATTAACCTACCTAAATTGGCACTCGGGACAATCAAACTGGAGACTTTAAGGAAAAACATACTCTAAAGATTCAAGCCAACACTACCATTATTTTCGAGGAGGGAGCCAATATTTTAATCATAGGATATAGAGACAAAAAAATGGTACATATTCCAAAAAGAGGAATGCTATCAACACACCTTCTAACACGCATTTTCCAACACACTCTCGTTGATTGGTTAAAATTCACATGGGTCCCACCTAATCATGTGGGTCCTATATACTTTTGGTGGGTCAAATGTGAATTTTAACCAATCAAAAAGAGTATGTTGGAAAGTGTGTATTATAAGGTGTGTTGATACCATTTCTCTTCCAAAAAAGAGTGTAACTACATTACAATATAAAGTACATAATATTTAACAGGAATTGTAGTATGTTTAAAAAACAAACAATTTTGATGATTTTACATATGAAAGAATTTGGAAGCTACGGGACAACCAATTCCCTGTTAAACAACAAATCCATCATCAATTCTTATTTGTACCCTTTCCTTTTAAACAAGGAACTTGATCTTATTTATTTAATTGATTTCATGTGTAGTATCAACAATTGTATTGGTTGCTCTTCTTCCTTGTAGACTTACCATAGAGTAACAAGCTCCACTTGGTCCTTTAGACAACAAAGATGGACGTGTTCCTTTCTCAATAACACTACCCTTATCCAAAACAACAATCAAATCACAATTTTGTATAGTACTTAACCTATGAGCCACAACCACACTTGTCCTTCCGATCATAACCCTTTCTAAAGCATCTTGCACTAACTTCTCTTATTGACTATCAAGTGCACTTGTTGCTTCATCCAAAAGCTACACCTTTGGATTCTTCAATATAGCTCTAGCTATTGCAATCCTTTGCTTCTGACCACCAGAAAGTTGAACTCCTCTATCACCACACAATGTCTCATAACCATATTTTAAGCTTGATATAAAATCATGAGCATTTGCAGCCCTAGCTGCATCTATAATCTCACTCTCATCAACCTTATCATATGCTCCATATGCAATATTCTCCCTTATGGTACCACCAAACAATGTTGGCTCTTGACTCACAAGTGAAATATGCTTCCTTAACGACCTTAGATTATAAGACTTTATATCACTACCATCAATCGTCACTATCCCTTTTATTGGATCATAAAATCTCTCAATTAGTCCTATGATTGTCGATTTTCCAGAACCACTTTCTCCGACCAAAGCCGTTGATTTACCAACATTAATTTTAATCAAGAACCCTTGAAAGATCATTGCATTAGGCCTAGACGGATATGCAAAATGTACATCATGAAATTCAATTTTTCCTATCAACTTTTCTGCTTTGTAACCTTCCAAATTATCCGGCTCAATTTTTGTATACCTATCAAGAATTGCGAACACTGACCCAACAACATCAAAGCCTTTAGCAAGGTCATTAGTCATGGTATTTACATCATCAGTAATAACTCTTCCAATACTTGACCAAATCATAATAGTCTCAAATAATGCCTTAGCTGTTATATATCCATGAGGCACAAGTTTTCCACCGTACCAAAAGTGAAACGCCCTAATACAAGAATGGAGACTTTGTGCACATGCAAGTCTGATACCTGCAAACCAAGATTGTCTAATGTTTTCATGACTTGGGTCTTGTTGGGCTTTTTCAAGAATTTTTAGAATTCTATCTTGAGATGAAAAAGCAGTTATGGTTCTAATATTTGAAACAACTTCAACTGCTATTTTGCTACTTTCATCTTGGGCTTTAATTGCTTTGCTTGACATACTCTTAAGAAGGGCACACCTTGTGTAGAAACAAACCATGTTAATTGGTTGAACTGCTATCATAACAATTGATAGTCTCCATGTAATGATTAGTCCCATTATGAATGTTGTTACCACTGCTGATATGGTTTGCACCACTGTTCCCAATCTATCACCCACCAAAGTCCTTGCCTATATAGGATGACAAGATTATGAAATACAGAAGGATACTTATATATAATTCATTATTTACCTATAAAATAACATGCATATTAAAACAAAAATTTAAGAGAACATACCACATTGGCTTCTTTGTCAAGTCTAGAACAAATAGCACCTGTAGAATTTTGATCTTCATCAAACCAACCAACTTCAAAAGTGAGTATCTTTGAAAACACTTTTTCTCTAACCCTTTTAGTCAAGTACTCTCCCATGTATGCAAAATAATAATGCTGAAGCACATTAAAAACCATTGAGGACAAAGCCAACCCTAGAAAACAAAGCACATAAATCCTAATCTGCTTCTTGATCTCATCATGGTTGTTAAGAAAATAAACAGAAATAATTGACCCCATTGCAAATGCAAACATGTGTTCAACCGCACCAGATAAAACCGCATTCAAACATCCCAACCACACTTGCTTCCACTCTGGCACATTCATTGCTAACAATCTTCGAAATGAAGGAACCCTTACCTTCTTTTTATTCTTTATATTTTTATTATTATTACTACTATCATCATCGTCATCATCAAGTACACCAACATTGTTACAATTAACGACATCACCACCACCATGTGTCATTAAGTTGAAAGAGCTACAACGACTCACGAGTCTATGACTACTCGTGCTTTGGATGTGTTCTCTATTCATGATAGGTGGAGTGTGGTCACTTTGGTCATTTCTAGTTTGTTGAAGACGAACGAGGGAGGTGTAAAGAGAGCTGTCATTTTGCACAAGGCTTTCATGAGATCCTGTTTCCATGATCTTACCATTTTGAACGAGTGCAATGATATCTGCATTTCGGATGGTGGATAAGCGGTGAGCAATAATGATGGTGATGCGTTCAACTGTGGCTTTCTCTAAAGCTTCTTGGACAACTCGTTCGGATTCAAAATCTAGTGCACTTGTTGCTTCGTCTAGCAATAAAATTCTTGGCTTTTTTATTATGGCTCTTGCAATGGAAATCCTTTGCTTTTGTCCCCCTGACATTTGTACTCCTCTCTCCCCAACCTATAGTAGTAAATATACAATTAACATCTTAATATAATCTTCAAAACAATTATCTAACTTAGCACAATATCAAAAGAAGCTAGCACTAACCTGAGTATCATATCCTTGTGGCAACAATGAAATGAAATTATGAGCATTGGAAGCTTTAGCAGCATCTACAACATCTTCATATGTAGCATCCTCTCTTCCAAAAAGTATATTCTCTTTAATGCTTGTTGCAAACAAAGCAGGTTCTTGACTTACTAAACCCATTTGTGACCAAAGCCAGTTAAGTTGCAACTTATGAATAACAACTCCATCAAGAAGAATTTCTCCACCAATTGGATCATAAAATCTTTGCAAAAGTGATACAACTGTTGATTTTCCTGAACCACTTCCTCCCACTAATGCCACTGTTTTTCCTGATGGAACCTTTAAGCAAAAATCATTTAGAACCACACTTTCTGGTCTTGATGGATACACAAATTCAACATGCTTGAATTCAACTTCCCCCAAGACTTTCTCTATAATTTCACCTTCCATATTTTCAGAATCTATTTTTGGAACTCTTTTTATCATTTCCATTATTCTTTCTCCTGCAACACTTGCTTCTGAAAAGTACTTCACATTTGATAAACTAGCTCCTAAAGCCCTGTCACACAAGGAAAAAGATTATACAAAAAGTTGAATTACCAACAGAAACCAGAGATAGAAAAGTTGAATCCAGTCTGCAGTTATAGACGGACTTCATGTTTTTTCCGTCTCTAATTTTCCGTCGTTGATTCAATTTTTTTAATAGTATAAATGAAATGAATGAAATGAGATAAGATGAAAAAAGGTATACTTACGTTCCACCAAAAGCCATCAATGCTATAACTACAAATACACTGCCACCTTTAGCACCATGATACATGACCATTCTGCTACCATAATATGACATAAAAGACCATTGAACATACACAATAGCATTGCTTCCTATAGCTAAACCTTTAATCAAGCCTTGTTTCAATCCCAACTTCACTGATCCTCGTAGTCTTGTTTTCCCTTGCAAAGGAATATACAGTTCTAATTGAAGATATCACTTGTTCCGCTATTGTACCAGCTTGATTGTACTCTTCTCTAATATTTCTAGCCAACCTAATCATAATCCTCTTATATATAAAACCAGGAGTCACAATTAGAACCACAAAAGGGAACCCAACAATGGCCAATCTCCATAACATTACAAATGCCACTATGTAGTTCCCAATGAACTTAGCTACATGCTTCAAAAAATTTGGAACCTGTATAGTTTTCAAGTTAGAATAAATTAACAAACAATTAATGTCACACATACAATGAAACGCCGGCACAATACTGACACTGATACATGTATTAATTTGAGAAATAGAAGTGATTGTATGTAACCGCAATTGTCAGTATCGTGTTGGTGTATGACCGATCATGTCAGACAGTCACACATGTCTTCGATCTGAAGTGTCGGTGCTACATAGCATAAAGTATAATTATATCTTTTTTAGACCTTTTCACTAAGAACATCTTGAATTATTAGGCTGTCACTAGAGACATTGGTGATGACTTCTGATGTGCTTGTACCATGCAAATCAAAGTATGCTACTTCTTGTCTTAGAACTGCTTTTAGATACCTAGCTCTCATTCTTGCTGCTTGTCTTTCACCTGTTCTTGTCCAACAATAACCCTCTGAAAAAGGTACAATGTTAATACTTGTGTATCATTATATACATATTAAAGAGAAGTGAAAACCAAAGTAGTAACAAAATTGAAAACTCACCTAGGAAGCAAAGAAAAAAAAAAGGCACAAGCCAAATATAACACAATAACAGCATTCTGCATCATAAAGTTAATAAAGTCAAACCCAAATAGACTATTGTTATTTTATGTTATCTCTACATATGTGAAGGGGAAGTCTTGAAGAAACTTCTATAAAATTTATATAATTAAAATGTCACAAGTGACAATTTTATTTAAATTCACATATATATTTAAGGCACTTGTTTACTTGTTTTGCAAGAAATCAAATGAAAATACTCCAGTTCATTTGTAAATATTAGCTAATTAGGTCTTGAGTACTATTATAGCTACTATTACCTATTTTAATTGTATTTATAGGTTGAATGATCAAAGGATGATTGGATGATGAAACATCAAGAATTCTAGTCAGTTCTCTAAGTGAGTTGAGAGCGGGCCAAAGCGAGTCAAATCAAAGAGTTCAAAGAAAAACATGACATGCATGTTCGAAGCGAGCCAAAGCGAGCTGGAAACGAATACACATATATTATTTGAACTTTTGAATAAGGGTAAAGCGCGCCATTTAACCAAAACTTTTGAAGACACTTTTCTTATTGATCATCTTCTCATAAAAAATTGCTACATAAGCATACCAGTTAACAAACATAAACGAGAAAATTAATTTTTTGATATTAAATATTTGATGAATTTTTAGATACTTTAAAGTTTGGTTGGGTATCAATACCCTCTAGGTAAAAGTTGAATTTATTTTAAAATAAATTAATATGAGAATATGACATGACATTGGTTGATGAACATATACACAACCAAACTACATGGGTACCATTGTATTTACCATCAAATTAACCGACAAATTTCATACTCAAATTTATGGTTGCTGAGTTTGAAGAGTAAAAAAGTGGAAATTCTAGAAACAATGTTATAGATATGATAAAGGGCTCAGGCTAGCGTGAGAGACCAAATCATGTCTCTCACGGTGGGAGGGGATTTTTTACCTGCTATTTCAAGTCAAAGTTGATTTTTTTTTTTTACAATAAGTTACAAGTTTT
>Ga0228711_1000507_pt1 | contig 48351 bp, 20 predicted proteins | sample MedpolnodulmetaG_2_FD_177996 | JGI IMG/M metagenome (GOLD analysis project Ga0228711, IMG submission 177996) | Root nodule microbial communities from Medicago polymorpha collected in Santa Monica, California, United States - brown nodules | ecosystem: Host-associated > Plants > Roots > Nodule...
TTTTTTTATATTTAGGGTTTGTTTAAATTTTGATCTTGTTTGCAAGAAATGATACAATGTTACATGTAAATGACTTATGTTGTTTAATTGTGGTTAGATGTTTGCATGTTAATGTTGTAATTTTGAGTTTTAGGGTTTATGTATAATCTGCACTCCAAATGTTTGAATGAGTTTTTCATTGATTGTTTTTAATTTCTTACTGTGTAAATTTGAAGCAATGGCGGGGTGGATCGACGTTCATGCACAATTCAACGGCGGAGAACCTCAGAGGTTGAAGGTTCGGTGCCTTGATGTAACGTTAAGAGGTCTCAAGGATCAGCTTAATGAATTCAACCAAGGAGTCAACCACAGAGACACAAGGAGGGTGAAATACGTTCGGTATAAACGTCCAACGCTCGACGAGGGGAGAATATCGTTCACTTGGGTGGAATTAACGAACGACAAAAACGTGAAGAGCATGTTTTGGGAGCACATCATGTTCTAGTGGATCGATATGCGGGTAACGTTGCTGAGACCAATTGTAGATATAATCAACAGTCTGATTCCGCCAGAAGATCGTGATTAGGTAGGGAATGCACCTTCCAACTACAACAATTATCTTCCTCTGGATGGAGTAATTCAAACTTGTTGACACGACTCTAGTATTCGACCGACATTTCTACTTTTCCATTCAAAAGATTAAATTCTTGTTAGGCTTGTTTAAATGAAGGTATTGAAGTGTCAGGGAATGGACCTTATTCTTTTGACACTTGAATACCGTCATTTAAACCAAGACTAACAAAAATTTAATCTTTTGAATGAAACTGTATAAATGTCGGTCGAATGCTGGAGTCTTGTTGCTTAGCAAGTTTGAATTTACCCCATTTAGAGGCAAGATAATTATTATAGTTGGAAGGTACATTCCCGAATGTAATGTAATGTAATGACTCATCTATATAATGTAATGTAACTTTTATTTGAATTTATTCAATACACAATTTTTATTCGAATTCACGCTGAATTTATTCTAATTCATTTATTTACTTTATTTAATACGTTGTAACATATGTTATATCTACAATAAATATAGTCAAAAAACGTGAAAAAAAACTTAACAAAAATGTGCAAAATCAATAAAATTGCATTGAACACCATCCAAAAAACGTGTGTTCTTTAGTTCTGAGCACCGACCAAGGTACGTGAGTTAACTTGCGCACATGCCAGTGGTGCGTGACTTAACTCACGCAGGGGCATTAATGTCCATTCAGCTGGGTGGGAGTGAAAAGTGCAAGGCGAAGAGCAGAAATCAATGATTTAAACCAATAAAAGAGTGAGTATTAGAGAAAGTGTTCAAAAAAGAGTGTCGCTACCATTTTTATTTTTTTTGAAGGAAGTGTTGCTACCAATTTTCTTTTTTGTAATATATCATACATTAATGGTCATGTACACAAATTGGTATAAAAGTGGACTAAAATTGAAAGTTCGGTTAGCAACTTAACTTAGTATCTTAATTTGCAACTATCATTCATTTAGTTCTTAAGTTTTTTGAAATAAAACAATAATTCTTGAATTTCTTCTGCGTCAATCAGTTTCATCCATCAGTTAACATTCTTAAGAAAAATGTTGAAGTATCTTTCCCAAACTTTAAAATAAGTTAAAAAGGACCTTGGTGAAGTTTTGACTAGACTCTATTTCTCGTGTTTACTCAAGGGGAAAGACTAGTATATGCGGCAGAAGAGAGTTGCGTTTGAATATTATTGCTACCCTGAAATAAAATTAATGTAGAGCTAGGGAAAATATTTATGCATGATTTATAAGGTACCCACAATTGATGGATCAGATACTCTCCCAATTCAAAAGGAACACAACAATTAATGGATGGACTTGATGCATTTTCCTTACCCTTCCATTTTCAAAGGTTCTCTTTTCAGCTTAATATTTGTGAAAAGAAAGGTGTTTGATGGTAACACATGGCTAGCTAGCAATGGTAGATTAATTCTTTTTTTTTTATGATGACTATTTTTATTATAGGTCAATGTTGAGATCCTAATTTCTATATATATACATTAACCCCTAGCATTTTTATTTTGCTGTCAGGAATTTGATTCTTCCTTTTACAACAATCTAACATAGATTTCTTTAATTAAAGGCCCTTTCTTTTTATGCCACCCACCAATGAAAGTTAAATAAAACTAAAAAAAAATCTCTTTTGGGGCTGGAGCAGGAACAAGCTTCACAAGTATACTGAGCGGTCTAATGTTAAAGTTAAGCTTGGGAGAATTGACCCACTTTTATATAATACATACATTATGTTAAATTTGTTTAATAAATTTCTCACTAAGAAATCCCTCATAATGTTTCTCTACAAAAGAAATCCCTCATAATGTTTCTCTACAAAAAAAATCCCTCATAATGTTAAAAAAAAATCATGACCGTATGGATATTAGGGCAAGAGAATAAAGGAGGGAAAATTTTTGTTTAAAAAAAAAACAAAGGAAGGAAAATTCAACCAAAAAAAGAGGGGACAAAGGAAGGATATATGACAATACTCTAAAGTCAAATCGTGGTCATGTCCTATGTGAGTTGAAATCCTCCGTTTATGAACAATTTCATCTGAAAAGAGATAGATCTATGAAATAAAATAATAATATTATTTTATGCTATGAGTTTACCTCTCTTTAAATAGAAGTGTCCATTAAATGAAGATGATATTGACCCATTATCTATGTAAGAAATTGTAATTAATAAAGGAGAATGTTAAAGAGTGTGTCACAGACATTAATTTAAACAACCAAAGTAAGTAATTTTTTACAAAAAAAAAAGTATTTATTACTTGATAAAAAATAACAACTTATGTTTCTAAGATGAAATTAATTTTTTTTTAGGAATTGCTTAACTAATATCCCGAAAACACTAGTTAACAAGAAAAATAACCAACTCCTTAACTAAGGCCAAGCTCAAGTGATTGCTATCACTTAGACACTCAAGAGTTTGAGTAGGAAGTCTAAAGTTCAAATCATGACCACTAATATGTATGCTAGTAACAACTAATATTTATTTGAAAGAAGAAGAAAATGCATTTTTTTTCTTTCTATTATGTACTAGTTTTGAAATTTATGGACATTACATAACCATATGTACTATATTTCAAATTGAACATACCGTAAAAAAAAATAAAATAGAACATATATATTGCATCATTTAGGCCACAAGGAAACATAGAAGTACCACACTTGTGTCACATGACAAGATAGTACAAATGCTCAACTCACGATTAAAATTGCATCAACTAAGAAGCCAGTTGTGGAATTTCAGTGCTTGACTATAGGACCGTTCCTTATTCTAAGTTATGAATTTTGAAGGGACAAAATAATTAGCTAGCTTTGAGCAACATGGTAGTGAGTGTAAGTGGAGGAGTTTATCCTTGGAATATACCCCTCGTGACTCTAATGTATCATCGTAGTTCTATAGATTTAATGATGTCCATATTGATTCAATTTCGGTTTCCCAAAATAACACCATTGCTCATCCACTAGAAGTCAACATGGAGGATATTCAAAGCATAAATGCTTGCATTTTGTGCCATTAAAACCGTAGTGGTGAAGGCACTCAAAACAGACACCTATGCTCTCATGGTTTTTGTGAAAGTAGCTAGCTACTATAGGACTTTTATGTTAAGTTCTTATTATGAACTGAATTCTAGATGGTTACAGCTATAAGAGCCCTTAAATTTAAACATAAGGGCTTTCACGACTGCAAATGCACTTGTAAACTTACATTTGATTTTTTTAAAAAAATGTGTTCATGCAAATTTAAAGATCAAAGTGATGTACTTTTGTTGACGATGCCAAATTAGTTTTAATTTGTCACCGACATATAATCATTTTGTTTTCTTAACTTTTTTTTTCTTCCACTCTTTTGGAGATGAAAGGAAGATTAGACATTAGTTGCTCTAAATTAACATAATAATATTAATGGGTGATATGGAAAGTGCAACTCATGTTTTAATTATTCTAAGTGGGTGTTTGGTAGAGCGGTAACGAGAATTGATTTTGATAGAATTGATTCTGAGAAAATTGATTTTAGTTAAAAGTAAGTTAAAGTGAATTGATTTATGTTTGGATACACTAACATAAAAGTGATTCTTATAAGTTAATGTTGTTTGGATAGTTTGAATCAAAATTGATTCTGAATGTGCAATGATCAAATTATCCTTTTAATTGTAGTATTTTTTAGAGCACTTTTAATTATTTAAACATGTTTTTTTTTCAAACCCATTAAACTTATGTTGAATAATTAAATCTAGTATAATCGCATAAAATTAGTAAAAAATTATTATTTGTTCACAAGTTAATTTGAAATTAATATGGATTTATAAGAGTTCTTTTTTGTTTGAAAGAGTTTTTTTAATATAAAAAACATTATAGGATAGCTTGATATATTGTAAAAAAAATTAATTAAAAAAATATGCCGTAAAGAAAAGGAGGTTAGCCTGCCAACTCGGTGAATGACTCACCCACTCGCTGTGAAAATTGAATTGAGATAAAATAGAAACAATCAATTTCTAATTCCTTCCCTGCATCAGCTTGTTCATAAGGATGAAAGCCAAACATGAAAGTTTTCTGTCAAACCGCGTTTACAGCTCCAAACCCAGCTTTCTGATTGAATGAATAGTGCTGCTGGGTCAACTCAATCTCATCTTTTTTGTGTGCGTTTAGTTTTGTAGTGAGGAAAATTAAATGAATTGATTTGGATTAAAATAAAAATAACTTTAAGGTAAAATAAGTAGAACAATGCATGTAAGTCCATAAATTAATCTTAGAATAAAAAACTCTAAATTCTACGTCGTTTTCCACTTTGAAGTATATGTACAATGCACATCATTTTGTTTGCTCGAAGATATAATGAATACCAAAATTTGTTCGTGGTGACTGGTGATGATGAGATTGACAATTCTATGAAAATGCTACTCTATTTATTATATTTTCTATCTCGTTCTGAATTAGCAAGTCAATTGGAATTCAGAAGTTGACTTATAATTGAGATGTGGAATCTATGACGAGTCCCACTTTGACCAGTTAGGGTGCATACTGTGCCAAATGTGGGTGTGTTTGTAAGTACATTGTGCTAATTAATGAAACAGAAGAAAAAATTCACTTTTTTCTGTCACTCGTCTTGATGTTATGATATAATTTATTTTGTTTATACTATTGGGTTTTATTGTGTATATTTTCACTTCATTTGGTGATAATTCTTATAACTGATTAGTTCATAGTGCTACTAGGAGAACTATCGGTTGTACCTAACCTATTATTTTATTTAGTGTATTTTTTTCTATGGACTAGTTATTGTGATTTTTATTCTTTCTAGAAAAATTACATTCAAGTATCCACACAAAAATTATATATAATTAACGAGTTTTGAAATATTTAGATACTCATGATCGTTTAAACATATCTTTCATCTTTATATTTGTATAATATCTTCTAAGTCCTACCACCAGGACATAGTATGTCTGTTACAAATTTTTATTATTCTTAAAATACCTTTATATTTTAAACATGTTAATTTTTTATTCAGCTTTTCATTTTTAAAAAAATTGTGGCAAATGAATAAAAAACACTTAAAAAGTTTGTTTGAGGCAACACTTAAAAGTTTTTTTTTAAAAAATTATATATCTTTTTTTTTTTTAGGGAAAAAAATTTATATATCTAATTAATGGTAATCCCTTGTAATGGACCGATGCAATAGATTTGGCCCTCTCCACTTTATAAAAAAAAATCTTATCCAAATATTTCATACTATTCTCCTGTCACCTACATGATCAATGCTTCAAACTATTTGAGATTACAAACACGATATTAAACATGCTATTGGTTTCCCACTCTCTGTGGAACCCATATAAATTTTGAGTTTTGACAATCCATTTTAAAGATTTGTGCTTGCGGGGGTAGGGTGACTTCTAGCATGGATATCTGTAACATGTGAACCATGTGTGCCTAGAAGACAAGCCCTTCCAACATATATTGAGGTTCAAAATAAATTTGAAGATGATGTTTTTTTGAAGTTCATAATAGTAATAATAAAATAAATTTTACTTTTTTGTCAATTTTTTTTTACTTTATTTTAATCTTAAATAAAATTTTATTACGTTTTTTATACGAAGTTATCTATTAAACTAATGTACTCAATTTCATTTGATATTTCTTTTGTTATTGATGACAAATTCAATTGATTTAATTTTTGTTGAGTCAATATTAATTTTAGATAATAGGAGTATTTTATTAATTTTAGCGTAATATAAGACATTTTTATCAAGCAAACATTTGTTTTAGGCTTAAATCGATTGTCTTGGTGGTCTTACCTTTTAACGAGACATGCATTAAGCGGTTGATGAGTAAACCATGATTAAGGGCTCATAGATTAAAAGTTAATGTGATTGAGTTAGACGTCACTATTTTAGATCACACATTCATATTATCATCTATCTCTCTCTCTCGCACACACATAATGCCTAAAATTTGCTCAAAACATCAATGATGATTGACATTGCCTTTCAAAATTAGAAGTTCACAATTATCTTTGTCTTTACATTTGAAACGATGGCCTAATTGGTGCTGGTTTAACCAAAAGAAAAAAATAATATAAATTGTATGTTGAAGTATACATACATTTCCCTAACATTTTTTGTTGAATAGACACCCGATAAGGCCACAATCTCAATCGTTGCACGAGGAAGAATCACAATATAGAAACATTTATGTCGTTGCGGTGTTTTAGACCATTTTTTAAGTATTTCCCCATTGTGGACCACCTATAAGGTGGCAAGCCACCGTAAAGCATGTACCAAATCTATTTGAGAAGTTATTGCATAGAATGTGTGGTCTTATCTTCTAATTTTGTTATATCTTTCGAAGAGATTTTTTTCCCACCCTTCATGCTCCTCACGCCTCTTGAAATTTTGAAATCACCCTCCAAATTTTTGGATTATATAATATGATTTTTTTTTTATTCTACAAATGCAAAAAATTAGCCACAGTCGTTTTAGCCATAGTTGAACCATTGTTAAACTGCTTATTTATTTCTACATGTTTTTTTTTACAATTCAAATTTTAAAATTTGAATAAAACAAACACTTCAGATTCTAGAATTCGAGCACCCCTTTACATGATTCGAACCCCTCTTGTGTCAAATAAATCATGAGAAATAATGTGAAATTTAATTTTGACACAAGAGAGGTTTGAAGCATGTAAAATGAGTGTTCGGATTCTAAAATTTGAATATTTAAAAATCCTTGTTTTCTCTTTGCAATCCAAAATCAGAATGTTCAAAAGCAATTTTCCGCAGTTCAACTGTGGCTAATTTTCTGTCTTTGTAGAATCCAGAAAAAACCTATTACAGATTACATAATCCAAAAATTTAGTGGACATTTTCTAAATTTTAAAGGACATTCAAGAAGCATGGAGGGTGAGAAAAGAAACGCTCTCTTTCAAAACACTTGGTGATAAATCTACCCAATATGGAAAAAAGAGCCCAAACTTTTTACTAGCATGAAGCCCAGACCAAATTTTTAGGTGCTTTATAAAACCTTTTTCTGTCAAACCTCGAGTTTTTAGGGAAAAAAGACCCCAATAATCTGAAGTTTAGCATGAAAGAAAGTAAAGTCAGACTAATAATTGTTTTATTTAAAAATCAAGTTTAGAGCATAAATATCGCCTGCAAATTGCCGTGTCCTCACATTTCCCTATAGCACTCTGTCAGCTTTTTAATTGGCACTGTGGTAATGCATTGCTACGGTAGTTTTTCAGTTTTCTTTGATAAAAATAATATAAAATATAAATGTAAGAGATATTGTGATGTTTGATGGGACCCGTTTTAAAATTTTAGATGAGTGGTATGGATATTTATAAAATGTGGTTGAGTGATTTAAATAATTGAAAATTGTAAATTAATATAATGTATTATGTGGGACCCATTTATACCACCTATATGGATGACATGGATGTGGATGCTCTTAGATTCTCTTGACTAATTTGTTTTTAATGTAACTCATTAACCTCTTATGCCAAATTGTTTGATTAATTATATGACACAAATAGCCTTTGTTTGTCGATACAAATTTTTGAACTTACAGTCTCCATGCTTAAATGACCAAAATAAATTTGCGGTATTAATTTTTTCCTGTAGCTTCTTTTTATCAGCTTATAATTTTTTTAAGTATATATTTCTTTGTCATTTTCAATTTATCAACTCGTTCAATAATTTCCTAAAACAAACTGGTTCAATAGTCATTAAAAAAACCTAGTTCAATAATTAATTTTATTCAACATTGTAACTTCTTTTTGTGGATAGATGAGATGACAAAGTCATCATAAACTCACACACATAAAGTGGAAGTATCGGGGTTCGAACCTAGTCATGACGTCCAACCTAACAATTTCGACATTTTTGCCAGTTGAGCTAGACTTATGGGACCAACTCTATAAATTCAATTCACTATAAACTATATAGCTAGGTATCAGATATCAATTAGGTTTTTCTTTTAATTATTAGATACATTTTTGTTTGATGAGTGTGGCAATACTTTCATCATTTACATTAAAGAGTGTGAAAAAGTTAAAGTAGATGATAAATGTGGTTTTAGGTGCGACTCTTTCCTCCAATGTGAAAAAGTTAAAAAGTGAGATGATAAAAATGAGTTCAGAACCTCTCCATTTATAAAAATAAATGAAAGATGCAATTTGGAGAGAAATAGATAAAAAAATAAATGATGAGTCCTATCATTAAGTGGGTCACATCATCATTAATTATTTTTTTAGTTTTATGTGTTTTTATCTCTTTAAATAGAGGAAATGGAGATGGAAATAAATGGAGAGTATCTTGACTCAATAAAAATGGTTTTAGATTAACCTTTTAGATTCACCTCCAATAAATACTGGTACAAATTAACATTGATTGTAGCTTTGTCAAAAAGAAAACATTGATTGTAGCTCATGCTCAAAAGATTCTAGTTACTTAAAAATTGTTGAATCAAAATTTATTTTGTTAAAAAAAAAAATTTAACCAACAGGGAGATCGTTTTTCAAAATTCATTTTGGTTAGTTTTTGTTAAAAAAAGTTGAATGAAGAGGACTAAGTAATTGACCAATATGTAGATGAATCTTCTTCTAACAAGTCAAAAATAAGTGCAGCAATAAGACAAAAATGGATTTTTCTTACGCGTAAAGTAGCAATACAAATTTGAATAAAACACTTTGCTTCATGATGTCTTGGTTGATATCAAGTAACCATATAATGGATCCCAGATTTAGTCAAATTTAACAATATATGAACTTATTAGCTTAATCTGGACCATGTACTGCTACACGCAACTTTAATCTACGGATGCAAATGCACCGGATGACAAACATCATCCTCTTGGATCATATGGAATAGGAAGAATTTTTTTTCTGTTCCATTTCTTAACTATGAAGCATCCTTAACTATATAAACACAAAATACTCCGACCCAATCCAACCATCTTCAACATTTCTTATAGCATTTGTAAAGAAAGTCACATTTTCTAGCAACCAAGCAATCTTGTCTCAACAATTGAATTTGAGATCACCAAGTTTGAATATGGTGTGTAATTCACTTCTCCCTCTTTGTTTTGAAAAATAAACTCTTTGATTTTATATGCATTGTGTTAGAGTTTAATTTATTGATTTTTTATGATATAAGCAAACGTTCGATAAATTTCTGGATCCGATCCCTACTCGTGCATAAATAGTGGGTCAAACATAATTTTATTTTGAATACTTAGCTATAACAAGGCAGTACAATTATGTATATTTTATTTTCAAGCAAAAATTAAATTGTACGTAAAATAAAAATATTTTTGCCAAATTTCACTTTTAAAATTAATAATCTTTTTATCGTTGGAGTTTTGCATGTATGTGGGTCCAGTATACATGAAAACAGACATGTAACATGTTTGTTAAGCTTAAAGAATCATTGCCTACTATTAGCAACTCGTCTCATATATATGATAGTTAACCTTAATATTTTTGGCTAGTCTTGATTGCCATGTACTTAAAGCTGAATGATGAAATGTATCAACTGTGAATTAACTACTCTGCTAATTGCTTCTTATGTTGTTGAATTTGTAGGAACAAACACTATCCCATGCAATTGAGGTATTGTTCTTTTCTAGATTATCTTTTTTTTTTACTTTTATTATTCATTCATTGCTATTTAAATTTTGTTCTTAATAATTTTGCTGTTATTTTTCTTTTTGGTCAGCACGAATTTGTTCAAAAAAGCGAAAGAGTGAAATCTGTTGATCTGCATCCAACTGAGCCATGGTAATTGACTAATACATATTTCTTGCACAATGAAACATATAAATGCTATTATCAAGTTTCCTTTTGCAAATTCTTAGTGTAACATATAAATGTTATTTTATCACAATCACTTACATATAATACTTTTCCCATGCAGGGTTCTACTGGGTTTGTATTCAGGAACTATTTCTATTTGGAACTATCAGACAAAGGTAAACAATTATATTTGAAACTTCAGCTGAAAAATAATGATTTCGCTTACAAATAATTCAGTATTTATTTTTTACATTTATTTATATTTTGTACTATGACAGACTGAAGAGAAGTCTCTCAAAGTTAGTGAATCTCCAGGTAAATGTCACAACTCACGATGTATCAATTTTTTTTCTTCCTAATTCGAGTTATTTTTGTTGTGTTTCTCATTTTTTTCTGTATGGCCTGCAGTGAGAGCAGCGAAGTTCATTGTTCGGGAAAATTGGATTATCGCGGCAACTGATGACAAAATTATCCGTGTCTACAATTCTGAGAAAATGGAAAAGATAATAGAATTTGAGGCACATAAAGATTATATTAGGAGTTTGGCAGTTCATCCTTTTCTACCCTATGTGGTATCAGCTTCTGATGATCAAGTCTTGAAGTTGTGGAATTGGAAGAAAGGTTGGTCTTGTGATGAGACTTTTGAAGGGAACTCACATTATGTGATGCAAGTGGCATTTAATCCCAAGGATCCTTCAACCTTTGCTAGTGCATCCCTTGATGGCACTTTAAAGGTATCTTAACGGAAAATCCTCAACTCCTCGATATCATTGTGGAGTGTCGTGATCAAATGTTGTTGATGCAACTTCTATTGCGTTCGCAAACATCTAAAACCCTGCTTCTTACTACATATTTCAAAACTATTAACTAACATTTTGTACCAATTTACTCTTTTTGTAGATTTGGACTATTGATTCCTCAGCTCCAAATTTTACCTTTGAAGGACACTCGAAAGGAGTGAATTGTGTAGACTATTTTGAAAGCAATGATAAGCAATATCTTTTAAGTGGTTCTGATGATTATACTGCCAAGGTTTGCATATAATTTACTCTTTCTATAGTCTTTTCAACCTTTGACATATTTAATTGTATCCTATACTAAAATCATATTTCAACAGGTATGGGATTATGATTCTAAAAACTGTGTACAAACACTTGAAGGACACAAAAACAATGTTACAGCAATATGTGCTCATCCTGAGATTCCTATAATAATAACTGCTTCAGAGGATTCTACTGTTAAAATATGGGATACTGTCACCTATAGGTATTTCATATTTTCATTAGCTATTGAAAGTTTCTTTGTGTGCATATTTTTTCTTACGTTTTCTTTAGTTAATGATAGTTTCTCAGTAGGTCCTAATATAAAAAAATGTTACTGTATTTAATTAAATTTCTGCTGGTTCACAATTTTTAACAGTTGCTACTAACTATTGTAGGCTTCAAAACACATTGGACTTTGGTCTAGAGAGAGTATGGAGTATTGGCTACAAAAAAGGATCATCTGAGTAATTTTCTAAACTGAATATTCTTTTGACTATTAATCAACAATAGACTCTTGTTTTCTCACATCATTAATTTACAACATATTGTTACTTTATGCAGACTTGCTTTTGGTTGTGACAAAGGATTTATCATTGTTACAGTGAACTCTGCAAGTTGCCAAGTGAAACAAGATTAAATGAGCAAACTACTGCAAAATCTGATATTGGAGGAAGACTACAATAGACCTTATGTTGTTGAATTTACGTTGTGAAATAAGGAGGAATGTTAGTAATATACTAACGCATTCTTTCCAATGCAGTGTGCGTTTATTCTTGGGTGAAATTTGTGAGTCATATTGAATTTAAGGCTCTCACTTCTAATTTGATGAGACTCAAATTAATTTCACCCGATAGTAAACATGTGTTAGAAAGAGTGTGCTAAAAGTTATGTTAATGTTTTTCTAGCAATAATATGACCAACACCTAGTTACGTGTTGAGTTAGGTACAAATAAAAACATGTTATTGTATAGTTCTCTCCAAAATATGTTTGTAAAGTTGAAAGTTTTATAAGTGTAACAATGATAATGTAGTATATGACACTAGCCTAGTGATTTTGTATTGAAGCATATATGGTTAGAGCTATGTCCATAATTTTTATTGGCTATGGGGGAAAACTCATGTACCTTACATTTGTTCTGGTGATGGGTTGATAACATGATGTTGCCTTTGGGAGATACGGTTTTCACTTTGACCTCCCAAATCCAATTTAGATTGTGTGCATTCGGTTGTAATTTGAGTTTTAATACAAGTGTTTAAGTTAGAGGTATGTCCATTATTGACCTGTCTTGTGTTTTTCTTGCGATATTTTTGTTACATTGGGAGCTATTTTTACCTCCCTGATTCTTAAAAACTATTCACACTTTTGAAAGTACGATTTCAAGTGAAAAAATATCTTGTTTTTATCTGAATTTATCAATTAAAAAAAAAAAACAGCGCATTTTTAAATGTGTAATGTTTGATGAACACCTCATCTATTCATTCTATATCTTGGATGAATGTCACATTCATACTCTAAAAGTGGAAATCAAGAAAAGAGAGTAAAAATATGGAGTCCATCCAAAATGTAGTATGAATAGATGATGTGTTGAAGAAATATTACCCTTTCTTACCTAAAAAAAAGAAACATTACCCTTTGTGAATTATCCATCAATTTTTGTTCGTTGAATGTTATCTATGACCAAAAAATTGTTGTCATGATGACATATTTAAAATCCAAAGTTTTTTTTTGTTATTTTAATCAAAACCTAAAATATTCATCTCAAAATATTTATCATTAATTCAATACAATATTGAAACTATACCCTCTAAATAATTACTATGTATGTATGTGCATATACTCTAAAATTAAGTCTTTTTCTACGGAGCAAAAATCAATTCTTTTTTCTAACAAAACAAAAATGATATTTATTCATTAAAATTAAAAGAATATAATAAATACAACCATACATTCAACATCATTAAAAAAATAAGGATGAATATACGAAAATTTTGTAATAAAATTTAAAACAACATTATTCTTCTCTTTTTTCTAAGACAAAATTAATAGAAGATATATAAATATAATCAAAGTATAAAAAAAAGTTGTTCAAACAATTATTCTAAAATAATTGTACAAATATCATTTTCGTTTTTTCAATACAAAAATTCTATATTTGTTTGGGTTTGTTAGTCAAAGAATCCAAAATTAAAAAAATTGTCTTGAAAATATAAACTGTTTCTTTTGACTAACTAATTATTATACTACTTTTTAATAAAATATTATCTCTTTAACTGCTTAACCAATGCTATGGGGCACCCGTTAACCTAATGTATTTTTACATGGCTTGTTAGTTTTTCTACTTTGCCAATCGTTACCAACATCGTACGAACTACGACTTACCCAATCTTCGTTAGATCCATCACACTCACAGCCACAGATCTCCGTACCCATACTACCCCACACAGGATTACAGATCCAGTGGCATTTCCGTAATCTCACTTTAACTCCAAATCTTTCATAACATAACACTGTGATCTCTCTCTTTCTCTTTCCTACAATATATACAAAAACAAAAATTTCATTTCTCTCCCCATTCTCTTCTTCATCACTGAGCTCGCTCCTCCAATTCTTCGCGCTCTGATCTCCAACGATTGATCTTCACAGAGGCTAGTTCAATCTCCAATCTTCAACAATGGTAATCTTCTCATTCGATCTCTTCTCTCTCTCTCTCTCTCTCTATCGCTTCTGCATTCCTATAGATCTGATCTCAATTTTCAATCCATTTCATCATTTCTTCCAATTTCTCAAATGCGAGATTCTTGATTCGCTTAGTTAGGTTTTACTATTTTGATTTCAATGAGATCTACTATGAAACTGCGTAATTGATGAGTTTTTTGTTTTTTGCTTGCATTTTCAGCCTCTCAGACTCGAAATCAAGGTATGTTTGATTTCAATTTTGATTTAGTGTTTAATTGATGTTATTAATTTAATGAAATCACGGTTAGTTTGGATTATGCTGATGTGTTGTTATAATCTTTGATCAGCGTAAGCTTGCGCAGAGATCAGAAAGAGTGAAATGTGTGGATCTACATCCAACTGAACCATGGTAAATAGTGCAATGCTTCACCTTTTACCGCGTTATTTACTTTCTCAAATTAATTATTTAATTTATGATCTTTGAAACTCCAACACCGGACACAACACTGACAAGTCGATAACAGTAGTAATTTGATAAAATATGAGAAAATGAGATAATCGAATGCAATCACGTGTGTTCGTGTTAGCGTTAGATATGGACACATGTCAAACACCAGGCACGTCTTCGATCAAAGTGTGGTTTATGATCCGAAGCTATGTTTATAATTAGGAATATTTGTAATTATTTTCATCATTAGATAATAGATATATCTCAAGTGTGTGTGCCTAGGTTCTACTACGATGGTTTATTGAGATTTAGTCGCTAATAATTAATAGTACTCTTTCTTATATGATGCTATTATTGATTCTTTTTTTAATTTAAAAATTAATTACTCGATGTTACCTTTTGTTAATGCAGGATTTTGGCAAGTTTATACTCTGGAACTGTCTGTATCTGGAACTACCAATCTCAGGTATGTGATTGATTGTTTATAAAATGATGATGCTGTATGTTGTTAAAAATGAAATTCACCTAATTGAGAAATGCAATGTATATTGGCACCCAAGTCAGACACGGGTGCTTGTTGATTGATATTTAAACAAGCTACCTTTTGCATGGTGCCTAAATATTATGTGCTGCCAATTTACGATTGGAGGGACCTATTTATTCATGGTTTCCTTCAAATTTCAAGCAGCTATATTATTAACTGAACCTACAAAATTAATTAGTGGAAGAGCTTACGGAGAAAACATTGAACAATATTAACAAGTAAATTTGTAGTTGTTTCGTAAATGGGTTATTTTTGGTGATCTTTTAGGTTGAAGCATTGCTAAAATTATTTTGTACTTGAAGTAGATGATATTTGGAGTTTTTTCATCAATTCAAATACATAGTTGCCGCAAAATAACCAATGTTCTTTCAGAGTTTCCAAAGAACTGCTAGTAAACAATCTTACTTTAATTAAATTTACAGTCTCCAAGTCTGTGTTTTGGGATAGTAAATTAGTAATATATATCTTAATTCGTGGATTGGTATTAGGAGATGATAGCTTGCGACTCCTGTTTTTTTATTTCAAGTTCTTCTCAAACTTATACTGTAAATGAGGCAGCATTATTTTCTATGGAGTTTTGCTTGTGTAATCAATCAGCACTAATGTTTTTTATGCTATTTCAGACCATGGCCAAATCTTTCGAGGTCACCGAGTTACCAGGTATATGAACCCTTTTTTATCTCACCATTTGCATCTCTTCCTCTTGATGCATTTTGCTTGAAATCTCGATGTATTTGCTTGAAGACATATTTTTACTTATATATTCTTACTCTGAAGACCACCGGGGCTCTTTCACAACATGATTTTGCAGTTAGATCAGCGAAGTTTGTTGCACGCAAACAGTGGGTTGTTGCTGGAGCAGATGATATGTTTATTCGTGTATATAATTACAACACAATGGATAAAGTCAAAGTATTTGAAGCACATACAGATTACATTAGGTGTGTGGCAGTTCATCCCACCCTTCCTTATGTTCTGTCGTCATCTGATGATATGCTCATAAAGCTTTGGGATTGGGAAAAAGGCTGGATTTGTACCCAGATATTCGAAGGACATTCTCATTATGTTATGCAAGTGACATTTAATCCTAAAGACACAAACACCTTTGCCAGTGCGTCTCTTGATCGCACCATAAAGGTATATTTGTGTTCTCTGTTGCCAGTTGTTTCCTTCTTTGAAATTATTTCTATGCTCATACTCATAGTATAATGCATTGGTGCACCTGTTATCTTTTTTCCAGATTTGGAATCTTGGCTCTCCTGATCCCAATTTTACATTGGACGCTCACCAGAAAGGAGTGAATTGCGTTGATTACTTTACAGGCGGTGACAAACCTTATCTAATCACCGGTTCTGACGATCACACTGCAAAGGTTTTGCATAATTTTTTCTCTTCACCTTTTTCTTGTTTTACATGTTTTCATCAGAAAGTATAAAGCCTAAGAACCGTTGGATACAATCAATGGTCAAGATTAAAAAAGCTCAATTAATGGGTCACGTGACCAATGCTTCCTCCCTGCACATGTATGTCCGTATCTCTCTCTTTGAAGGTCAAGATTAAAAAAGCTCATTAATCTGGTGCATTGATTGTAGTCTAACGGTTGTAATTAATAGTCTATTCATTCTGTAATTAGTAGTCGATATATATATTTGTGCATGAATCGTGATAACATCTTTATAAATAATTGAGCAGGTATGGGATTATCAGACCAAAAGTTGTGTCCAGACCCTAGACGGTCACACACACAATGTTTCTGCTGTATGCTTTCATCCTGAACTTCCTATAATCATTACTGGTTCTGAGGACGGTACAGTGCGCATATGGCACTCAACAACTTATAGGTAATTTGAGATGCCTAGATTACCGAGTTGTGAGCTTTATGTTTGATCTATTTGGCATGTTCCTCTTTTTTTTATCCTCCCATTATCCTCATCTCTTGCATGAAATCGAACTATTTGCCTGGGGGTTGACTCTTGACCTTTTAAAATGAGGCTAATATTATGATATTTTGGTTGATGCACTGCTTCTTCATGTTTCTTTTTCGCTGTTTCTGTTATTACATGAAAGGTTTATTTTGGTTACTGCATTGCCTATATTTTGGTTTGAAGTTGAGAACTAACCCATTTCAATGTTTTTTGGTTGTTCAATCTGTGTGCAGGCTCGAGAATACATTGAACTACGGTCTTGAAAGAGTTTGGGCTATTGGATACTTGAAAAGTTCACGTCGGTGAGTATTTCTGTATAGAATTTCTGCAAGTAATATTTGATTCTCATATTTTAGGCCCTTCATAATTTCGAGTGGAAAATAGTGTCAACTGTGCCTGAATAATGAATTTTTGTCATCTTCACTCCTCCCTCATTGCATTAATCACCAATTACTAATACACCCTTCATGCAGGGTTGTGATTGGATATGACGAAGGAACGATTATGGTCAAACTTGGTAGAGAAGTACCTGTAGCTAGTATGGACAACAGTGGAAAAATTATTTGGGCTAAACATAATGAAATTCAGACTGTCAATATAAAGAGCATAGGAGCAGATTTGGAGGTATAGGCTCATTTATACCTCTTGCTTGTGATGTGTGACAAAAAGTGTAAAACTCTACTTTTAGTGACACATGTGAGTACTATGCTTTTTAGGTTGCTGATGGAGAAAGGTTACCTTTGGCTGTTAAGGAGCTGGGTACTTGTGATCTTTACCCACAAGTGAGTCAATATCCTCCTCAATATTTTATGCAATATTCTTTTACACGGCTTTTCTATTTTTATCATTTATGCCTCCATTATTCAACCCTGACAGATTTTAGGAAAGTGTTATATGTACATTATATAGAAATCAGCCATTTTGCTTATTCATCATCACTTTATTATGCAGCACATGACCTGGTTATAGGTTTTATCGTGTAATGTTAATCTACATCAAAATTAACAAGTTAATTGCAGTTGCAGGGAGCTCTGTTTTTTTAGTTGGTAGTTTGGAACTAAGTCTGTAATTTGACCAGTCTCAAAACTATATTTTGAGTAGCGAGTTTTGAAATAAGGGTCATGATAACTTGTGCCCCAGGGCATATGTTAGCATTTCTCTTAAAATAATAGTAATAGCCTTTACTTCTGGTTCAATTTTCAGAGGTATTTGTTTGTTTCATGTGTGGGTGTCTGATTGTTGAGCTACTTTATGCAGAATTTAAAGCACAATCCTAATGGAAGGTTCGTTGTTGTATGTGGAGATGGTGAGTATATTATTTACACTGCACTGGCATGGAGAAACAGATCATTTGGTTCAGCGCTAGAGTTTGCTTGGTCTACGGATGGAGAATATGCTGTCAGAGAAAGTACATCAAAAATTAAAATTTTCAGCAAAAGTTTCCAGGTTTGCACTTTTGATGAACTTTATTTTTCTTTTATCTTGTATCATGTTTAATGAAAATGGTGATGAGAATCAATAAATTGCACCTATGCTCTTGTACTAGATTCTACCATTTTTGTACTGTGTTAAGTACCCCATGGCTGATGAAGTCATGAGAGGAAAAAAAAATTAAGAGGGGATGAGAGGCAAATGGAAGAAGGAGAAATTAGGCAGTAACAATCTTGCTGATATGCCAAGGGGTGTGGGAATGGATAGCAGACATGGGGGAGCAACAACAAAATGGAGAGGAGGATCCTAGTGTATTCAGTCATTGAGTAAGGAAATATGGGCCTTTGGGCGGAGAGGAATCAGTCCCATGAAAGTGCTGGTGGATCTCTATCATTCTTTTTTCTATTTCTACTCTTTTCCATAGCTGTACAGGTCTGTTCATGGACAGTTGACATATATCCCACTCATATAGCAATAGTGATTATAGTCAGAGTAATTCTATTAAATTATTGCTCTATTTATTGGTCATATAACACTGTTTATGACAAAGAGCATGAATATGTGAACTTGGCTATTAATTTTCCTTAAGGAAATCTCTATGTCTGTAGAATATGCCCCCATTACATTTCATTTTTCTTTATTGCCTGGCTTGGTTCTCACTCTTGACAGCGCACAAAAAATTTATTCTGATTGTTATAACTCTTGTAATCGGAAACATGCTATATGGAAGATTTAATAGGAGTTTAAATAATTGGTATTTCAGGAAAAGAAGAGTGTACGACCAACATTTTCAGCCGAGCGGATATTTGGCGGCACTTTACTGGCAATATGTTCGAATGATTTCATCTGCTTTTATGATTGGGCTGAATGCAGGTTGATTTACCGCATTGATGTCAATGTGAAAGTAAGTGCTTTGATTAGGTGACATCTAGTTCTACCTTTTCTCTCTCCTTTTTCAGTGTTTGATTTAATTTGTCAATGTGTCAGAACCTCTACTGGGCTGATAGTGGCGATCTAGTAACAATTGCTAGTGATACATCATTCTACATCCTGAAGTACAATGTGAGGATTCTTGAGAACTTAATCATTTTCTTATAGTTTTTGGCCTGTTTTTGCTGAGTGGATATTTGACTGATCATTACTGATGAGCTTTGTAATCATTTTGATTTCCACTGGTGCAGCGTGATGTAGTTGCATCCCATATAGATAGTGGAAGACCAGTAGATGAGGAAGGTGTTGAAGATGCTTTTGAGCTCCTTCATGAAATGAATGAACGTGTAAGGACGGGTATCTGGGTTGGGGATTGCTTTATCTACAACAATTCCTCTTGGAGACTTAATTACTGTGTTGGTGGAGAGGTATTAACTTGTATTTCTTCTTTGAAAAAAATGCATTTTTTTAGTACCGGAGTCATTAAATCTATTGTTGCAATATTATGAGTTTAGGTAACTACAATGTTCCATTTGGACCGCCCTATGTACTTGTTGGGATATCTTGCAAACCAAAGTCGAGTGTTTTTGATTGACAAAGAATTTAAGTAAGTGGACTGTTTGTTCAATTAATCAAAATACCCAGTTGCAGTAATCTGAACTGTGTATTTATTTTTATTGATTGTTTCTCTTAGTGTTGTGGGATACACACTGCTTTTGAGCTTGATTGAGTACAAGACACTTGTGATGCGTGGTGATTTGGAAAGGGCCAACGAAGTTCTACCATCAATTCCCAAAGAGCATCATAACAGGTAGGAATTCATATTATACTATAGGATAATAATTAATTTCTTTTCATCGTGCGGAAATATGATTATTCTGTTTTAGAAAAAGCTTTTTGCAACACACTTGGACTTCATAAAGTTCTCAATATCTAGATAACGTTCATGTATAAGTATTAGTAAATGTCATTCCCCTCAATTTATATTTTTCTCCAAGTAAGTGTGGTTACTAGATATCAACCTGCTGGGGAATGGAAGTTTATCTTTTATAGCTGACCAAAGAATCTGTCAGACTCTTAATTTTGTACGGACAGTTATTATATCTATTCTTAACTTTGTACCGTCTTCTTACTTGTCCATCATATATATTTACTTGTAATATTTATGATATCAACGCATAATCTTACATGAACAACTGTTGCACTTGCACATAGATTTGCTTGTTGCTTTGGTTTAGAATCTTGTTCTCTTGATCATCTAGTGTTATTGAACTTCCGAGTTCAGTTTCAGATCTACAGTTTGGCCATATGTTATCAGCATCATAATTGAAATACTTGATTTTATGACAGTGTTGCTCGATTCCTGGAATCACGGGGGATGATAGAGGATGCTCTTGTAGTAGCTACAGACCCTGACTACAGATTTGATCTAGCAATACAGCTTGGTAGATTAGAAGTTGCCAAGGTATGTTCATTTAATGTCTGTAGGGAGATTTAGCTTCAGAAGTAAACTTTGTTAACTTGGGTATCTAATATCTTCATCTCTCTTTATGAGTTTGATTTGTCATTTTATATCATAGGTAATATTTGGTCTCTTTCCTTGCAGGGAATTGCGCTAGAGGTGCAGAGTGAGTCTAAATGGAAGCAGTTGGGAGAATTAGCTATGTCTTCTGGAAAGGTGTATTTTTATATGATTTAAATCTTCAACTTTAGTAATTTTTCCAACACTTAAGCTTGATTTCTGTCCTAAATGTCCATGTCCTAATATTTTATGAAGTGAGTGCCTTGATGATGTACTGCTGAACATGATCACGTGCATTGTGTGCACAATAAATACAGTCCTTATGGGGCTTTTAAGATGCAAAAGACTACAAATGTTTAGTTATGGCCAAATTAAGATTTGTTTTGTTGCATGTTTGAATTGTTTAGTTAGGAGCATGTTAGATTCTGAGATGTACTACTGCTGAACATGATCATGTGCATTGTACACCTGATGGATAATAGTCCTTATTGGGGCTTTTGAGATGCAAAAAACTACATAGGTTTAAGTTATGGCCAAAATAAGATTTGTTTTGTTGCATGTTAGAAGTTCAGGTCAGGAGCATGCTAGACTCCGATTCTTGTGTATAATTAGGATGTTAAATGTTTTATTTGTCAAAATTAGTAGTAATTTTGCAAACTAGTCTGGTAATATCTAATCATAATTCTTGTTGGGTATTTCTCTTGTCCTGGTGGAGCTCACTATATTTTCCATGTTGCAGTTGCAAATGGCCGAGGAATGTTTGAATCATGCAATGGATTTGAGCGGGTTGTTACTGCTATATTCTTCTTTTGGAGATGCTGAAGGAATTTCAAAACTTGCAACCCTTGCTAAGGAGCAAGGGAAGAACAATGTTGCATTCCTTTGCTTATTTATGTTGGGTAAACTCGAAGACTGCCTTCAACTATTGATAGAAAGGTAATCTAGAATTCTGACATTGCTGGTAGGGTGGGTGGATTGACCAGACTGGAATCATATTTATAGCCAAGTTGTGCTTTTTGCAGCAATCGAATTCCAGAGGCAGCTTTAATGGCTCGATCTTATCTCCCAAGTAAGGTCCCAGAGATAGTGGCAATTTGGCGTAAAGATCTCAATAAGGTAATGTCTGGTTCAGGTATAGGGTATTTGCTTTATGATAGAACTTCCTGATTTTGTGTGTGTGCATGATATTGCAGGAATCCAAATCCTTTAGGGTATTTTGGATTCAAGTAATCTTTTTTTATGTAAAAGTTTCAAGTCATCTAAACACATTCCCCATAATATATGGGTAGAAAATATGCATTCCAATGTGTGTTACTATGTTACAAAATTTTTCTTGTGCATAAAAGATTTCCTGGAAAGAAATAACTTACACAACCCATGATTTTATTCTCAAAGGAGGGTTGGGAAAAAATTCCCATGAGATCGGAATGAAATATATGTGTAACTTGTGTCTATACCACACTCCTACAACTAAGTCCCGGGAATGTTACACATGTTAGCCAAAAAAAAAAAAATGTAACCCAAGAATAGGATTCCCAACATTATATTCTAGTGAGTTATTCCCGGGAACAAATTAACATAACATGAAACAACGTCCCCTTATAGTTCCAAAAATACTGCACACTCCTTCAGTTAAAAACCCAAAGAATAGATTCAACATTCAGTCATATTTGATTTCAAATATTTAATCGTAAAATAAACTGGTTTCAATATTTAATTGTGAAATAAATAAATAGATACACATTCAATTATATTTTGTTTCAATATTTTATCATAAATTAAATGTTGTCAGGAGCCAAGAACCTCTGAATTTTTTTGTTTATATAAAAAATCCTGACCAGATACTCAATTTTTTTCCTTGGTTAGTCTTATCAGGTTGATAAATTGTTGTGGATTAAATAGAGTATATTTGAGTGCAGGTTAATCCAAAAGCTGCTGAATCATTGGCTGATCCAGAGGAATATCCAAATTTGTTTGAAGATTGGCAAGTTGCACTTGCTGTTGAATCTAAAGCTGCAGAAACAAGGTCAGTGTGGAGAACACTTATTTTCTTGCAGCTTTGACTGTTTTTATGTTGGTGTTTTGTATGCAATACATCTCTAATAATGTTTACTTACTTTAATTTTGATATTTCTGTTTTAGGAATGTTTACCCTCCAGCAGAGCAGTATATCAACCATGCTGACAAATCACATGTTACCCTTGTCGAAGCTTTCAGAAACATGCAGATTGAAGAGGAGGAGCCTCTTGAGAATGGAGACTCTAATCATGAGGTATACTAATTTACTAAATATATGAAAACATCAGAAACAAAAGGTTTCAAGAAATTCTAATTGACAACATAATATCGTGTTTTGCTTTTATGCTACACAGCAAATTGTTTGTCAGTGGTATTAACTGTTGGTTTATTTTGTTGTCCTTTGTTGCAGTTGACTGAACAAAATGAAGAACATTATACGGAAGAAGAACACTACACGGAGGAACAAAATGGAGAGGAAGGAAGCCAAGAAGAGGCAGTTGTAGTGGATGCCGAATCAACAGATGGCGCAGTACTCGTAAACGGCAACGAGGCTGACGAAGAGTGGGGTACGAATAATGAAGGAGCCCCGTCAGCCTAAAAGCAATTGGTTGGGGTGGTGTGAAAATCAAAATTTTGTCTCTGGTGATTAATTGATTCTGAAGTGCCATTTCTAACTCCCATATGACAACTACCTGTTTTCACTATAACTACTTATACCACCTGAGTCTTAACAATTCTAATTGCTTTCAATTTTTAGTATATTGGATGTCTACTGCAATTAGGCTGTATATTTAGGGAATGCAGGAGGAAATTTTCAAATAAAGTCCACTGTCAATGATGATTAATTGACTAAATCTCATAACTACATTTTCCTCGTGATTTTAACAACCATTTGGGCTTGGGAGTTTGTACCGTTTTCTTACTTATTGCACCACTCAACTCTAATTTAATAACATCAAATCTTCGATAGATTTAATACAAAAAGGTTTTCTGTAACATCTTGTTCTTGCATAATATGGTTGAGGTCAATATCACCAATGATTTCTGATGTACACTATCTTAAAGTTGTAGAATTACTATTGATATATCCCTCCGGCTTTCTGAATGCACATTTGACAGTCCTTTTATTTTTAAGATAATTACTTACTGAAAATTGTTGCTAGACTATGTACCTTTACCATATTGTTGACTCCAATTTTGAAGCCTCCCCAATAACCCAACCTGTTTACTTTTAGTTTTGATTTTCTTAGTTATTAATCCTAAAATATTCTTATTTGTTGACAGTGCTTGCACCACATCACTAGGTCCCATCAAGACAGTCGGTTCCAGCTTCTGGGAAATTTATCTGAGGTTTGGCTTACTTTTCCATATTATATTTGCTTCATCATATTGGGGCTTGCATCGCATCTTTACTGAACCAAAATGTGAAAATCAGTAGTCAGGTTGTTTGGACAATTTTGCTAATAAAATGCAGATTGTGGTCATCAATGTGTGTGTAACCAAATAAGTTTTTTTGTTTTCATATGATTTTATTATCATATGCAGATAAACTATTTGTTGATAGTTTTGTTAGTTGAAGACCATGTCTGAGTTGGAGTTCATCTACATTGCATGTTTTTCTATGGTTTACAAGACAAGCATGGTAATTTATTAGTGTGTTGATGGTTTGATTTTCTTTTAATATAAAAATGCAGGTTTCCTCAAGAAGCCATGAATGGATTATGCGGACTGGTTGTTTCTTTTTCCTTGCTGTTGTGGTTTTATAGTGCTCTGAATTTTGTCATTGCCTGCGGCATAACAATATCCTTAGGGTTGGTTACAATTTACTAGAGTTTATAGCACATTTTTTTGGGGATATTACCTCAATATATTCGTGCCATTGTGAATGTAGAAAAGTTGAACTAGAGATGGATGCCTGTTTAAATTTTAGGTAGCTTTTTTTTCTTGGCCATGTTTTATTTACATATATATTTTATTTGATTGTAAACTTGGATGTTTGATAGAGAAAATAATGATCCTTCTCGAGGGTTACTTCTGTTTACATGTTATACCAAGTTCCTCAAATTTTTGCTGTTTTGGCAACAGGTGTGTTCATAGCAAGAATAGTATTTACATTTTGAGGAATGTTATTTGAACAACTAAAAATTGGCAATGTATTTGACACTAGAAATATATCATTTATAACTATTGATTTGACTCTAAGAAAGAGAAAAAACTTGTAAAAGAAAATTGCATCTACACCCGTATATAAATATGTAGTTGCCAAACTAACATTTCTTACATTTTTTGTCCAGTCTAGAACGAAACAAATTTCAGACTCATGCATTTGTCTTCTTTTATAATTGGAATTTAGCATTTGTATCACTTCTGCACTAATATAAACAATAAAACTGAGTTCAGATCCTCCTCCTCCTCGTTGTTCTATATGTTGTGTGTTGTTATTTTCATGTATTGATATATCCATTGAAATTCAAATTTCATCGCAACCTGATCACACTAATGGAAAGTATTTTCTACAAATCTGGAAATTATTGATTTCGTATGTGTAGAAATAAGCAATCATGGAAAGTTGTTTTTGGATTTGTCACTTTGAAAGATGTCCGATAAGTTGGTTTCTTAAAAATAAACTACAATGACGATGGAAAACAACGTTGATTTGTAGAGAAAATGAAATGGTACCTGTCAAACGATTGAAGAGAATGACTGAAATCAATATGAACGTTGATCGTCGGAAACAAGAAAAGGATTACCATGACAAAAAATAGAGAATTAGGTAAGACCTAACAAGACGCTCACATATAAAAAAGTGAGATAGGGGAGTTCCTTATATCTACTCTTTTTAATTTGATCCATTAACCATTTTTATGGTATATGTGTTTTTTTTTTTAATAACAAATGTTAACAGTTAATTGTTTGAACTAAAAAAAAATAGTTAGTTGTTTGATAATATTTATTCCTTCGTTCGAATTTGAACTCAAGACTTCAAACTTCTTATCCTTTGGCTTTATTGCTAACAAACAACTTGAGATATATCTATATTGTGTTGTAGTTAAAGACAATAAAGACGCCATTTGATGTCATTTGTGTATTTTTCATGTGCTTGTTAGTGTACAGAAATTCACATACCTGGCTTTGCTGTGACTTTTGATATAAGAGTTGTAGCCTCTGATGCATAATGTGTAGTTCTCAAGTAACTTGAGGATCAAGTCACTGACCACAGGGTCAATAGAGAGAAGTAGTGAGTTGTCCATCGTAGTAAAAGGACATGAGACATGGTCCCAATTGTTGAGTTCACCATCTCCACCTCACAGCAAGCACAACTATACGGTACAAAGTTGGATCAGCAAACACAGAGGGTGACATCTCAGTGTTAAGGCTATGAAGGCTTCATTTCAACATTCACACATTTGATTACTCTCTTGTCATAATTTTGATTTTTGATCCTATTTTATTGACGTGTTTAAAGCTCATTATGAGCTAATTTTCCCTTGGTTAGGATGTGTTCACTTTTAATGGATATTTTGATCCTATTTTATTTAGTACTTTGTGTCTTGTATATGTTTATTTCAATACATTTATTCGGAGTTCGATCAACTTACGGTTAAATATAAGTTTGCTAAATGGATGTCAAGACGACAATATGATAGACCAAAAGCATCTTCAATGATACTCTTATTAAGAGGTAAAGTAACTGTCATGTCCATGAGTATACATCACTTATTCACTCCATCTTAATGTTAATGTCTAAGAAGCACTTATTCTCTCCAACCATCCGACTCTTTAAAATTACTAAATTGATCGCACTAATAATTTACAATGCATTATTATTTTTTGAAATATAATGAAAGACGCTGAATAAAGTATGAAATAAAACTCACATTTATGCGCATGTGTGAGAGGGAGGGTTTGTAGAAACATTATACCTCAATAACAATTCTTCTTATTTCTTTTCAAACGTGATTAGTTAATAAACTCTACGTGCTATTATGCAAAACATCTTTAATCTTCCATTGGAGTGTGGAGATGCCGTAAAGAATGGACTCATTAATTAGCTTAGGTTATATTGTAAAATATGGTAAGGATAGTATTACACGACAACACATCAATCAATCCGTTATTAAGAAAGGAAAAGAAAAAAAATAGAAGAAGGCCACAAAAGAGGGAAACTCAAAAATAGTAATCAATGAGACAAAGGTCAAACAACAATGAAGACCGTTGGATTGATCAAAAGGTGACAGAATGTTTGAATTAAGAAAGACCCACCGACGGTACGGTCAATATTATTTCATGCGTTATTTATTTATTACAGTGTCAGTGTAAAAGAAAGAAATTGAGAAATGTATCACACGTGTAGCACCAAGCACGTGCTATCATTCAATTTGTCTCAGTCTTCTCTTCTTCTTCTTCTAACTAAGAGTTAGAACCATGTTTCACTCTCACACTCACAGTGTCAACTTCTTCTTTCTTCTTCAATCTCTCACAGTGCTGAACTTTGCATCCAACTCAGTAACCACAATCTCTCGCAGTGCTGAACTCAACTTCAACAATCAATCACAGATCTAATTCAATGTAATGCTTCCATTTCTTTGACTAAGATTAAGATTTTGCTTATTATAATCAAATTGCTTAGTTTCTTTATTTGCTTGCATGATCTTTTACTACTTGGTTGCTAAAATTTAATTAGTTTCTTTTTGATCAAGCAATAGATTATTGATTTAAAGAATAGAAACAATCTTGAAACACTGATTAAACTTTTCTATGATTAGCAAGAAAACAAATTTTGATGTTAAGAAGGATACCCACATGGATTAACTTGCTAAAGTTTTAATTTTTAATTAAACTGTTGTATGAATAACAAGAAAATAAATTTTGATGTTTAGAAGAATACCCACATGAATTAACTTGCTAAATTTTTATGTTTAGAAATTTTTAGGTTCTGATTGAAAAATTAATAACTCTTTGATATCAGAAAACTGTTCAAGATTGAAGCATTGTAGGACTATTTTTTGGTGAATTTGGGGAAAGGAATGTGTATTTCTAAAAGGGTCAAGCTTGGTAGTGATATATGAATCATGATTGTTGAGGAAAGGAATATAATGGAGGAAAGCAGCAATAGAGGTGAATTTCAGGCTAGTTTAGCGAAACTATCTTCATTAAGGTCAGGTGGAAGTTTTAAATCAACATTATCAGGAAGATCGTCTCCACGAAATAATTCTCCTTCCTTTCGAAGACTGAACTCTAGTCGAACGCCGAGGAAAGAAGGAAGAACTCTTGGTGGTTTTCTGTTGTTTAGGAGCAATCGCGTGTTATTGTGGCTGCTTCTAATTACCCTCTGGGCTTATCTTGGAATTTTTTTTCAGTCCAGGTGGGCACATATTGATAAGAAGGAGGAATTTTCTGGCTTTGGAACCGGGCCAAGAAATACCGGCGAAGAGGCTGATCCGAGTCTTCGCCGTGATTTGATTGCTAGTGATGATTCATTGTCTGTTAATAATGAGACGGTTAGAAATAACGGAGGGATTGGTAGAACAATAAATGTAGACTTGGCGAAGAAGGAAAGTGATGATGAGGTTCCTTCTCGTCGTAAAGCAAGCCCAAAGAAGAAGAGCAGGAGATCTTCGAAAGGTAAAGCTCGTGGTAAGAAGAAACCAACAGTGGAAATTAAGAACAATGATATAGAAGAGCAGGAACCAGAAATTCCTCAAACCAATAGTACGTATGGATTACTCGTTGGTCCATTTGGCTCAACAGAAGATAGGATTTTAGAATGGAGTCCTCAGAAACGTTCCGGGACATGTAATAGGAAGGGAGACTTTGCACGCCTTGTTTGGTCCAGAAGATTTATCTTGATATTCCACGAGCTTTCCATGACTGGAGCACCACTCTCAATGTTAGAGTTGGCAACAGAGCTTTTGAGCTGTGGTGCCACTGTTTCGGCTGTTGCGCTAAGCAGGAAGGGTGGTTTGATGTCAGAGCTTACTAGAAGACGCATCAAGGTGCTTGAGGACAAAGCAGATCAAAGCTTCAAAACTGCAATGAAGGCTGATCTTGTAATTGCTGGTTCAGCTGTATGTGCATCATGGATTGGTATGAACAGATTTGTTACATTTCATTATGCATGGTTGTTGTTTTTAGTGTTAGAAAGTCAAATCTTAATAACTCAACATATAAATGCTTTTCAATTCCATCTTTTCCTTCCTCTACTGTTGTATTTTAGACTAAATAAATGCTTCAACCTCAGGGTACCAACTTAATATGCAACATTGAAATTGATCTTGAGCTGTCAATCAGAAAGATATGCTTGTTAGTTTCTGCTCATTGAAATTGTAGCTACCACAAAAGGAAATATTAAAATAATTTAATATGCTTAGGAATGACCTAGTTTTTGAACAGACATTGCAACATTTTAAAAGGCTTAATTCAACATTTTCACACAAGCTCTATAACTATTGGTTTAGGACTTTTACCTCAAAAGCATGCCATACTTCAAAACTCGAGTGTCTCATTAAATGGCACTGACTTTGGATCCTGAACATACCTATATTCCTGCACATAGGCACAAACTTCTAGCCTTTTAATCATTCAAACCATTAGAAACGAATGAGTTTAATCATACATAGAAGTATGCATATTACATAGTTTACATAACCTTCTACCATTCTCTAGTTTTAAACCTTTATATATACCGTGGTAGATTCATAACTGTTGATTATAATTGTAATTGTAATTATAATTATCATTAATTCTTTCCTTTATTGTTTGGTATTGTGTCCATGGATTGTTTAGCTGTTACTGATTTTGCTTCTAATACAGAGGGATTCCGATTATATTTCTCTTGTAAATGTAGTTGTGTCGATTCATTGTAAAGTAATCATTTTCAGATTATTCAAGTATAATTTGTCAGTATGAGTTTATAATTCCTCTTCTACGTGTCTTAATAAAAAAAACCTTTGTTTTCTTATGTCTCCAGAACAATATATTGAACGTTTTCCTGCTGGTGCGAGCCAAGTTGCTTGGTGGGTCATGGAAAACCGTAGAGAGTACTTCGACCGTTCAAAGGGTGTCTTGCACAGAGTAAAGATGTTGGTTTTTCTTTCTGAATCACAATCTAAACAATGGCAAAAATGGTGTGAAGAAGAAAACATAAAACTGAGATACCAACCTGCAATTGTTCCTTTGTCTGTTAATGATGAACTGGCTTTTGTAGCCGGCATTCCTTCTACACTTAACACTCCGTCCTTTAGTACTGATAAAATGATTGAGAAAAGGCAGTTGTTGCGAGAATCAATCCGAAAAGAAATGGGATTAACTGACGATGATATGCTTGTAATATCACTAAGTAGCATCAACCCCGGAAAGGGCCAGCTATTACTTCTTGAATCAGTAAGCTCAGTAGTAGAACACGAACAATTGCAAGATGATAAGAAAATGAAAAAATTATTAAATATAAAGGAAGGCTTGTCTGCACGGACTAGAAGACATCGTATGAGAAAATTGTTACCATTGTTGAAAGACGGCAAAGTAGCTCTCAAGGATACCTCAAACAATTCTTTAAGCAGGTTACATTAAACTGGAAATAAATTATATAACTTATGGTTTTTTGGTATCTATTTTTTATCTTTTGCACTGATTATGTGAACTTTGACAATCACAGAAGGAAGCAACTGTTGGCTAATAACAAAGCAACAATGCAGCAATCTCTCAAAGTTCTCATTGGTTCTGTTGGATCCAAAAGTAACAAGGTGGATTATGTTAAAAGCCTTCTAAGTTTCTTAGAACAGCATCCAAACACTTCGAAATCAGTTTTGTGGACTCCAGCCACAACACAGGTTGCCTCATTATACTCTGCAGCAGATGTTTATGCCATAAACTCTCAGGTAGGTTGTGTTTATATTATTTATAAAGTAATAGTTATAATGTTTATTCGTTCATATAGATATATGAAATAACGCTTTTATATAGGTATTAATTTGTTTCCTAATTATGAGTATACGCATCCACTTATGAATCTAAATTGCCCTGACATTCACATAGCTCCAAGCAAAGAAATTTTAAATGATGAAATTGTTCAATCATGTTGGAAATATTATGTTGTGCTATCAGTTGAGAACTTGAAACTAATGAAATATATTATTTTACTTTTTCTAATCTCGTGATCTTATCTTGAAGACTTGAAGTTTTTACCTTGTCTGTATGATGAGTCATTATGTTACCTTTAAAATTTTGAATTCGCATCTAGTATATCCAGTGTTCTTTATCAGTAAAGGATAAGATTTACTGGGTAATTAATGAATTTATTGGAAATAGTATTGAATGGAAGTTTTGGCATTGTTTTCCATTGAAAATTAAAAAATATTTCATTACTTTACAACTTCACATAATTGCTGAGACTGCAAATTTCAGCTTTTACCTACATTTAGAGCTATTACTTTAATTACGAAAATATCCTCCAAAATGGGAAACTGTTGCTAACTAACAAAATGGTGAACAGGGACTTGGAGAGACATTTGGACGAGTGACTATAGAAGCAATGTCATTTGGTCTTCCGGTATGACTTCTAGTTTGCTTTCCTCTTGTTTAGTCATGCAATTACTTATTTTATTTGAGTGTCACACTTGGACTCTATTTAGATAGTCGATTTAGTTAAGCACTTATCATATAAGCACTTATGCATAAGCATTTGTTTGGAAAGCTTGTGGTAGTAAGTTGAAAACAGCTAATGAGCATGTCATAAGCTATCATAAGTTCTTCCAAACAGTCTCACAAGTTCGAATGTTAGTAAATAAACTCAAATGGTCCAATCCAAACAGGCCTTTGATCCTTTTGATAATTGTTACTGAAGAAACACACACACATGTTATTTATACCAGCCTAAAACCGAAAGAAAGGCGCACTGCCTTCTGATAGTGATTGCCTCTAAATATATAGATTTTGTTTGTGATTTGAGTATTGTCAGTTCTTCTAAAACTAGGGAAAATGCTCCTAGGTTTATGGCACTAAATTATGTTTTGATACTATATAAGTGTTCAAAATAATTGTTTTTTCATATCTAAAAATACTCGATCCTGAATGTAAATGAATGAGTGATAATAGATGTGTTCTAATTAATCTTATCGGTGCAGGTTCTCGGAACGGATTCTGGGGGAACGAAGGAGATAGTTGAGAACAATGTTACAGGTCTTCTTCATCCAATAGGACGTGCAGCAGGGAACGATGTCCTTGCACAGAATCTTCTGTATTTGCTTAAAAACCAGTTGGCAAGGAAGCAAATGGGGATAGAAGGCAGGAAAAAGGTGGAGAGGATGTATTTGAAGCTACACATGTATAAGAAATTTGTTGAGGTTATTGTTAGGTGCATGAGAAGCAAATAAACCCTTGCAATACTCATTCTTTTTTTTCTTTTTCAATTGAATTTACTCATTCACAATACATAATGTAGTGACTGCTGGTTGTCATAGTTGTGCCAATTTGTGACTAGCTGGCTCTCCTCTATTTTCTTTTATCAGAGGAAATGAATGTCATTATGCATTTCTGAGGAGCAATATTCATTAATGTCAACAAATCAATTTACTCAACAGAGTACAACAGTATCAATGGTTTTTTCCCCCTTAAAACTATTGGTAGCATTGCTTGAAATGGTGGATGCTTTACAAAATGCATGTACAATATTAAACTATAGATTATTTATATGATGAAAGTTATTCCATTAATGATAACGATTATTTAGTATTTTATAAATATTTACAAATATTTTAGTATGTTTAGTGCTTGGTCAAAGAAATTTAAATATTTATTAAAGAAAATAAGAAAAAAAAAATAAAAGTTTGATCTTTTTTTTTTAAGAAGCTAAATTAGTACTCCCAAATTGAATTGACATTGGAGAGAATCGAATATGAGACCTTGAGGAGTAGCATACTCTTAGGTACCAAGTCAATACCACCGGATCAACCCAAGTTGGTTAAAATATAAGTTTTATCTGATTGAGTTGAGTAGTTATTCAATGAAAGAGAAAATGATATTGATTTGATTTAGTTTAATATAAAAATATTAAATCATTTTGAATTCAAATTTTTGGTGGTGGCTGGGGTTCGAACCCCGACCTTACATATATTATGCATTGTCCATACTACATGAACTAAGTTCACAAGGACATTTTGAATTTTGAATTCAAATTAAATTGACGAGTATATTTAAAATTCTTAGATAAATTTTCCAATACGGTGCCCTTTTTTTATGGATAAAATCTGCCTCTTTGCTGTTTCTTGTTTTTTACTCAACCTCTTTGTTGTTTCTAGAGAATATGTGTCTTCTTGCTACCGCCAATGAGGCATTTTAAAAGTGTTGGCACCTTGAACTCATCCATGTTAATTTGGATAATTTCCATTATCACTAATATATATAAAGATGTTCCAAGCAATTGAGGGGTAGGATAACATTTTGTTGTGCCACATGAGAGATGATTACACATTTACATGTTCACAAATATAGAACATAGAGTGATTATTAAACAAAGATTGATTAACATATATTCGATATAAGTTAATAACCCTCTAACTAGCTAGTATTAATAGTTGTGAATATTTCACATGTCATCTATTTTCAAATTCATAGATGGCCTCAAGGCAGCATTTCTAATGGTGTTGGTTCAATTTGCTTATGCTGTGGTTAGCATATTGTACAAATTGGTAGCAAATGATGGAATGAGTTTGTGTGTACTTGTGGCCTATCGCTACCTCTTTGCATCAATTTTCATGGTTCCTCTTGCTTACTTTGTCGAGAGGTATCCCTTTAACTGCATTTTACTTACACTAATTCACAAGATTTGTTAGTATTTTAGAGTGAACTTTTCCCTTTAAAACGTTTTTTAGATTATGGATAAAAGTATTAGGATTTATATATCGATTATAACTCGTTCTTACAAAACCACGAAGGAGCTATTCCATTATTTATAAAATATTTTAAAATTTTATGCCTTTTCAACGGTGACTTTAGTTTTATCTGATATATTTTATGAGTGTATATATAGTATGATAGGTGATTCGAATCGATAGATTTGATTCATCTTTATAATACTCACTTGTAAAGTAAGAATGTCACTTTTTATAAACTATTTTTAAGTCTTATTTCTTTTCCACGTGGATTTGGATTTTTTCCAATAAAAAAGGATCTAGGACGTGTTTGGTTTAAGAATATATTTAAAAATATGAAATAGGTTAAGTTGTTTTGTAATTAACACACTAAATTTAGTTTTCTATTTGACCTAATGTTGCAAATATGAATGTTTTTCCCCTTATTGGTTAGCCTTAAGCTTATGAGTATATCTTCATAATGTCTTACCAAAATTATATACATAAAAAGAGAAAAGGTAGTGATTAGGTATATATTTTTTCACTCACTCTTCTTAATGATGGACTAAAGCACTATATACTTGTTTTTAATCCAACATAACACAATTGATGTCATGGTTATGTTTCCACAGGAAGAACAAGCCAAAGATCACTGGGGAAGTTCTTTTTCAAGCATTTCTTTGTGGATTATTTGGGTAAGTTGATTCAATATCATTTTATGTGTATACATTTTTTTTTTATCTTAACATTTGTGCAATTGCAATATGGATCATTCAGGGCAACCTTACAACAAAATTTATACGTTGAAGCGGTGGTTTTGGCAGGTGTAACATATGCTACAGTCATGTACAATTTCATTCCTGGTGCAACCTTTATCTTAGCCGTTTGTTTTGGGTACGTAATCCTTCGTACCGTGTTTTCCACATTTCAACGACAGTTTGTAATGTTATTTGAACATCAAAACATAGACACCTTACGTGACATGAAATGTGTTTACCTCAATCTCTCTTATATGTTTTATCTTCTACACTTTATACATATTTTAAAAATACACATAAAAAACAATGGACTCCGTATTTGACATTAATAATTTTGATGTCAAAATATTTTTTTTCCAACTCTTATTACTTTTTTTTGTCATTGTTTTTTCAGATTGGAAAGATTGAACATTGGAACATTAACAGGGAAGGCCAAGATAGTTGGCACATTAATGGGAATTAGTGGAGCCATGATTCTCACATTCTATAAGAGTATTGAGATTAACTTATGGTCTACTCATATTAACTTGTTAAAACATCAACAACCAAAAAATGTGTCCACTGATAACATTTTGGGGTCTTCTCTTGCATTAGGCACATGTATATCATATTCAATATGGTTGATAATTCAGGTAACACCTAATTCACTTCATATAGGATACTACTTTTATATGAATGTGTAAATATTTGATATATTTATTACCATATATTTTTTTTGTGATATTATTTATAGGCTAGGATGAGTGAAAAGTTTCCTTGGCATTATACAAGTGCAGCTTTGATGTCAGTGATGGCCTCCATTCAATCAATTATATTTGCTTTATTTAAAGAAAGAGGTGATTGGAATCAATGGAAACTTGGCTGGGATATCAAACTTTTCACTGCACTTTTTTCGGTACATTGCCTATGTCAAGTGCTTTTTTTTTTTCTCATTAGTCATTCAATTTAGAACATTGTCAGGTATTAAATATGGACATCTCTCGAAATTGTGGAAATTTTGTTAGACTTGACTGTCATTTATTACATAGTAAATACATTTTTTTATTGAATCTACACTCAATAACCTAAGTTTTTATAATTAACAAGTTTACTGGATAAATGAGATATATGAGATATAAGAAAGTTAAAAAGTTGAGTGATAATGGGTCAATGTTTTGATCTTCAACCTAAAACTAAATATACAAGCATTTATCATTTTGCATTTATCATTTTTTCTTTCAAATTTTTTTTTTATCATTTTTAAAAAAGTAAGTTCATGGTTAAATGTTGAGTAAAATTTTAATTTCTTTAAGATTAACAAAATTCTAAAATTATACTTGAAATTGATTTATTTTTTTAAGCAAATGATAGAATGTGCCCATTTAGTGTTATGCCTTAGGGAAACATAACAAAATTCTAAAATTATACTTGAAATTGATTTATTTTTTTAAGCAAATGTTAGAATGTGCCCATTTAGTGTATGCCTTAGGGAAACATGTTAAGGACCTAAATGTAAAAATATTATCTTAAAATTGGTGTATTAAATTTCATTAAACTTTAAAAATTGTTTTGTTCTATGCAAAAATTTATTTTGTTGATTCTTTAAAGGGTCGTACCAACTACAAACGAGTGTTTGAAAAATGTATTTTTTGAGACTTTGAAGAATTGATTGCACAAGTTTCAATTCATTTTTACTAAATTTACTTTCTTAACTTTTCGGTTGTTGGTTGATTGGAGACATTGTTTATTTTAGTTTTTATCCTTCTTTTGTGAGTCACTTAGTGGCAGTTGATGTAATAGGGGTTTCAATCCCTCAGATGATTTATGTGTAGTATCCCCGGACTTTGGCTCTTTTTGAAATAAAAAAGTATTACTTTCGTATCAAGTGTCGTTAGTGTCCTAACGACACTTGATTGCATTTTGCTTCTATAAATATGATATAGGAACACTCGTTAGCAAGATCTCTTTTAATAACTAATTTACTAGTAATTAGACATTTTTAAATTAGTGATCCGACATTTTGAAGAATGGTTTAATTTGTATAGACCGACATTGTAATTTACTTTTACGCATGCATTCAAACAAATCACTCTATAATGTCACTTATTTAGGTTAAATTTAAATATATCTCTGCAAAGCTCTATTTGATATGCCTTAATCGATGCATGTGTTAAGTGTTACATTATCACTACAAAAAATTAATTTCTTTCAAAAAAATATTGGGATTGGCTAATGAATTCCTTATACTTATTTTTACATATAAGCTAATTATATTTTGTATCAGGGTATAGTGGCATCAGGAATAGTTTGGGTTCTCATTGCATGGTGTGTACGCATAAAAGGCCCACTTTATGCTTCTGTTTTCAACCCCCTCTTCCTTATTCTAGTGGCTATTGGAGGGTCTCTCCTACTAGATGAAAGGCTACATTTGGGAAGGTTCAAACATTTAACTGATATTAGTATTAATTTTTTATACCTTTTAGTTTAAATTATTATCATTATTATTGTCCTAAACTTTTTTCTTCAAAATTTCAGTGTAATAGGATCATTATTGATTGTGATTGGTTTATACATTGTCTTGTGGGGTAAAGGTAGAGAATTGAAGAAAATTATAGAGCACACAAGAGGCTCGGTCCAGGTTCAACCATTGGAGATAATTACCACAAAGCTTGTAGATGGTAAAAGTCTTGATATTGATAACAACAATGACATCAAGTCTAGTCACTAGTGTTAAATTATAAACAATCATCACATGGGAAGGCATATTCAACTACATTAAAGTGATCAAATCACTCATCCAATTATATTTTTATTTTTTTTTGAAGTAATCCAATTATATTTCATTGTTAACCAGTAAAGTGTTAAATTATTGCCTTCAAGATAACTTCATGTAGAGTGTGTTGTCCAAAGTTTATCCTAATGTCACATGTTGTACATAAACATCTAAAAATAATGTTAATATAAGTCCAAGTGGATTGCTTGAGGGGGGAAGGTGACAGTAGATTGAATCTGGAGTATAATTAACTGAAAATTATGTATTGGAACAGTTTTGTCCCCACTTAAAACAATAGAGTACTATATCCGATTTGACTAAAACTATGTCTATGATAAACAAATTAAATTAAATGTCCAAATATATGAATGATTAATTCTTATCTTGATTTTTTGTTATCCTTGTACTTTATGTCTCTATCAAGAATGTAGTGGAATTTGTTTGCTAACAATTTACTTTACTTGTCTAGCATTGTAGGCAAGAAATATTATAAACTTTACTATATGAACCATTATTATGTACACATACACAACTAGTTCGTAGAATAGGTAAAAATGCTCAAAAGTTTAGGGCTAAGTAGCTTACTCAAAGAAAACTAGAATGTTCCTTCATATTTACATTATTAGAAGAAAGAAAATTGTTGTTGACACTTATAACAAGGCTGAAACACACCAGAAAAAAACTTATATGTCCATCGGCAATTAACTTCCATCGGTTAAAATCCATCGGCAGATAACTGCCGATGAGGTTATATTGATAAATTACTAGTGTATTCTAACATTGAGTGAAGTGTGAACAACATTCTTCTAGAAGAAAACTACATTCTAAATCTTCAAGAAGATTGCTTTTTTGACATTCATTGTGTCTTAGTAACACAAGTAAATGACCAAAAAAACCCTGCGGCAGTTAACTGCCGGCGTGTTTTTTAGTTATAAGCATGTGGTAGTTAACTTCCACTGGGGGTATTTTAATCTTTTACTTATGTTTTTAGGAAGTATTGAAAGTCAGAAAAACAATTGTCAATCTCCAAAAGGCAGCCAGATTGAACGTGGCCAATGAAGTTTTCCGGGCTTTCAAGTTTACTCCAAACACCACTCTTTAGGCCCAAAACAAAGCCCATATAAGGTTCCCCAAAACCACCAGACCCAATCAATAAGAGTACACCTTCCCAAGCTCCCAAATAAGCAACATTCCTTATCTCCCAATAGAGGTGGACAAAAACCCGAGACCCGCCCGAAACCGGTAAACCTGTACAGAAAAATGGAGACGCGGACGGGTCAAAGCGGATGGTCGGGTTTTCAAATTACTTTATTTGGTTTGGAATGGATTGCTATGGTCGAGACTGGGTGTTGAAAGTCCACCCGCAAAAGACTCGTGACCGACCGAATCACTTGATTTTTTGCTATATGATTCGTATAAACAAACAACCAACTAGCTAGTAGTTACCTTTTGATTCTTAAAAAAAAAAAGTAGCTACCTTTTGATGAGATCTGAAAAACTTGAATCATTAGTATAATTTTATATGTCATTAGTATAATTTTATATGTAGCCATTAATATATTATTTGGCTACACCAAACAATTTTATTGGTTCAATTGGATATGATATTACACAAATATTGATAATATATTTTGTTTAGTGTTAATTATAGATAAATTTTACTTCTTAAAACTCCATAAAGCTCAATTTTTATAAATAACTGTTGTTTAAATTTTATTTTTTCGTTATTGGTTCATTAAAAATTATTGTGAATTTATTTTACTTATTGATCAAATTTAATATATTAGTTTTTAAAATAAGTTTTATTTCCTCTTTAAATTTGGTCCCCTCATAGAAATCGTTTTAGCTTCGTGGCTGATCACAATCATATAAAGTATCAAGTATAGTTCACATTTTTTTGTCAAAAAAAGTATAGTTCACATTTCAACTTTATGATGAATAGGTAGATTAAAGATAGCAAGTGGTAATGAGAATTGGTTGACGAAAGACTTCATGAATGAATCCAAATTCAGACCACTATACTACCCCAATTTGCAAACTTCATCTGTCTATTCCTAATGTCGTGCTCTACTATCCTATCCAATATGGAAGTAATTAAGTTGACATATTAGAAGAATCAAATGGGATGCTCTTTTTTGAGAAACTTATTGGTGAAACTTGTGCAAACAAATATATACTTCATTTTCATTTACTAAATACATATTATTTTTGGTAAGTACTTTATTGACAAAAGTACACGCATAGACATTGTTTTAGTTTCATATTTTTTGTTCTATAAAATAACATTACTCATTAGGTTTAAGTAAAATTTGACCAAAGTTACTATTTGTTTTCACCCAATTACAGTCAATCCCTTTTTCTGTGCATGATTTTACTTTTAAAAGAGTCATTCCAGAAATTTTTTAAGGCATGAGTTGTCCTAAAACTATAATAAGAGGAGGTTTAAATAGTTTTCACAAGCATAGTCGCTTCACGATTATTTTACTTCATTAGTTGCGTCATTGTTCCAAGGCAAAGATAAACAATCACTTTTTGGTAAATAATGTTACTCTAATAAAATTTAAATTAAATTCAACACAATTCGACATTAAACATCATGTATACGATTTCAAGTTAAAAATCAATAATTTTGCTATTTCAGTATGAAAGTTGGATTTTTACCTTCCTTAACTCGTGTTTCTAAACCATAAGGTAGGATGACTCATTATTTCAAAGAGAAATAACATTTGTACATCCATTTTGTAATAACATTTATGACAACTTTCTTTTTCATACTCACATTTATATTTTTAATTTTTTTTTAGTGTTTTTGTTTTTGCGTCAATACATACTTTTCTGATATATCTTTAGTTGTCACATAAGTTGTCCAACAAATTATTATTCAAATAACATACTCTTATTTAAAAAAATACGCCTAGTTTCAACGAAAAATGGGTGTTAAAATTATCACTTTTTTTGGTCAAACGTATTAAAACAATGATTATGATAGAAGTGCATGATATATTTGAAACCTTTCCTTCTTGTTGTTCTTATCTGCAAGCCATTGTTGGCCCGGGAAAGTGATCTATGAGAAACTTTAACCATGCCATCACATTGACGTGCCAATCCTATCAATGTTGCTAAATTCAACCTTAATTATTTTTAGGGTGATGCTAACTTGTGTCTTAAGGACACATATTAAAGAACTTAAAAAGAGCAACTTTGCATTGAAAAATATAATATTTTAACTTTTAAGAAGTTGAATGTATGACTTTTGATACATATATTTTTATAATGAATTTTTTAACATGTGTCCTTAAGAGCACAAGTTAGCATTTATCTTGCTTTTATAATGACTTCAATGATTATGCAAATCTCGAAATCTATCCCCTAAAAAGAGAAGAAGTGAATCAATTTTCTAAGAATTAATTTGAAATTTTACTCAATATTATAAAAACACTTCTGTGGATTTAGTTATGGCTATATTTTGAACAATTCAAAATATAATATATATATATATATATATATATATATATATATATATATATATATATCTTGAAAATAGAGGATTTTGGGATGACTTTTTATTATTTCAATTATACTCTTTAAAAAATATCATATAATAATGTTATATTGTCGGTGTTATTAAAAAAGATAAGAAGTTATGTTATATTTGTTATTTTATCGGTGTCATTGAAAAAGATAAACATGATTTGTTGGGTTTGTTTCAATTTAAAAGTCATAAATATCTATACTTAGCATTTTAATCAATATTTTATTTAAATTTTATATTAAATATCATTTATAATTTACATGTGTTGGCACAATAAAAAGAACGAAAAGACATGCACGTGAGAGTTCTTCTTTGCGCTAGTACATATAATCTTGATGGAGAATATTTACATATATATAGTGTATTAAAAATTGCTACGCTGCATACACTGTGGTTAACGAGTTGTTACACTTGTGTCGTATTCGAGTTTTATAAGAGCTAACGATTTTAAGCCTATGTTTGATTCACCTTCCAATTCTTTTAAAATCATTGTAGAAAGCCACGACAAAGTGGAAGCAACGCTTTGTAGCTTGTGAAAATCACAATGAAACCCAAGTTAGAAGCGTTTACTGTCGGTTACCTTAGAAAGGTAAATTTCAATATTGGTGAACTGAGTTTGATGCTCTGACATACCAAGAGAAAAAAAAAGTGAAGGTGTATTGGGGTTAAGTGTATGAAGATCTTGCATGAATGTGTAAATTAACGCGGCAAATGGTGGCCAATCCTGAGAAATTATGTGTAAGTATAAATGTGGTTGTAATAGCATGTCTTCTATTAGTGTTAGCTCAACATCTTCTCCTCTTCGGAAGGTTATTGTAAAGGATTGGTCGAATGTTATATCAAATATATCAAAGATAAGTGATGATGAAAACACCAACAAAGTTTGTAACGATACTTGGATCCTTGAATATGTTAATCTTACATATTAATTTGGTCATTTGTCCCTCCTAGTAAAAGTGACGATCCTATATATAGTATTTTATGGTAATAGTTTGGGATGAAATTGGGAGCAAATTTTGAGATATATTCTTATGTATATGAAAGAAGCATTTTATCTTTTATCTTGTTCAACCTCCTTTTGTCAGCTTAAATGTGTTGTATACGAATCTAGCTTCCAATGAAGATTTTTCTATAAAAATTGCTTATGAGATGTTGAGCACAAGAAATAATGAGAGAACAATTTGGATCCCTTATTTGACGGCGTTTGGAAGTGGAAGAGACCGGTTAGAGTTAGAATCGCTTTGTAGAAAATCATTCATGAAATACTTCTCACAGATGAGGGAGTAAAATTAAGAACGACTTCTGATAGTAAGTTGGTAGATGTGGAAGCCCCATAATCGATTTTACATATTTCGAGACATTGTGTAGATATCATGGAACTTTGATCTAGGGTCATAAAAGAATAATGTTGGCAAAATTTCTTCAGTCTCAACTTTTTTGTTTGCATTGGATGTAACTTGACGTGTAAGGACATTGATAATCTAATTAGGGACTAGCATATCTTCTTTGGAGTTATACTCCTATTGTAACAAAATATAAACAAACAAAAAAAATACATGCTCATTTTTTTTTTTTGTTTATATATAATTTGTTTATAGAGAGAATATCTATTAATTTTAAACATTGAATAAAAAGTGTTTAAATATGGTATCTGTAGCATACAAAATATAAATGATTACAACAAGCTTACGAGGGTTTTGTCAAAAAACAAGTTTACGAGGGTTATTTTTTTTAAAAGACACAAATATTTTTATTTTTTTTAAGGAAAAGACACAAATATTTGTATATCTTTAAATTATCATTGATTTTTTTTTAATTTTTTATGTTGTGGGTTGAAAACTCATAATTGTTTCATGTCATAACCATTGTCATGGAAATTGTTTTAAGATGTAAGAATTACATGCAACTCATATCCGAATTGCATGTCCTACCGATAAATTGTTCAAACCGATTTCAAAATACTTACAATGTTCCCTCAAAATAAAATACTTACAATGTTAGTGTGTTGGTTCATGCAATGAATAATGTTGGTTGTTATTTTTTTAGAGGAAAGTTGAACTCAAACATTCTTATCACTCAAATTTCTATATTCTTCTCCCAAATCACGAAACTAACTAATTTTTTATAACCAAATTGGCTAAAGTTTTTATTTATTTATTTAATTCCTTTTGTTTTTGTTTTATTTTGATTGAGTTGATTTCATTATTACTCCTTGTATGGTCTATTTATTACTTATTATACAATTTTTTGTATGTAGAATTTATGTTGTTTCTCTAGGACCGAAAGATAACCTTTTACTCTTCTGTTACTCTTTACTCTCGTAGAATCTAACTGGTATTACTGAATTGAATCAAATAACCATGTTTTTCATATCAATTTAGTTAGTTTGTGGTTTGGTGAGAAAAGATTGCGAAAATTGAACCAAAATGATTATTTTATAATGATTAGTTTAAAATAGTTCTCAGATTTTTTTTCCTCAATATTAAAACACTTTGATGTATGTAGGACCAACATATCAATTATCTAGGTGTTTTGGGGGGATCCACAGTTGTATCTAATTTATTGCTTGACAATCTTCTCTAATCATATTCTATTCTTTCTTTTTTTTATTTTAAAAAATATCGCTAATAATATTCTCTTGACAACATTAGTAAAAAAGACTTATCCGAATAAATTGAGCACTATCCAAGTACTTCTTCACTTGCTTCTTTAAATTAATCAATTTAACTAGGGTAGTCAATCTCTTTCATTTCCACATTTGTTAACAATTGGGTTTTTGTTTCCATTTGTAAGCGTAGATTATTTTCTCTATGTATTCTTATCAATGGTGATTGTAAACAAACATTGGTCATTTAAAGAATCTTGATTTATGAAGTTTTGATATGAAATTTTTTAACCTATATTACAATATAACATTATTATACGAAAATTTGTTTAAGGTATAATTAAAATAACAAAAAAGTCAGCCTAAATCCCTATTATCTTAATCATAGTATAGAAGATATAAGGGAGTCATTAACCTTTACTTTTTTTACAAATGATTGATCGCAAAGAAAATCAATATATTGAGCCCTAAAAATTAAAAGAACCGCTCTTAAATTGTTTATCCAATGCATCAGGAAAAAAAAAGCATGAATTTTTTTTATTGTCGGATAACCAAAAATAATGTGAAGATAATCAGTAAAAATATGTGTTAGCCTTTCCTTGTAAAATTGCTGCCACTTCGTAAATTTAGCAGCAAAAACCACGCCCTCTGCAACCGTGGATTTTGCTCGAGTTCCAAAGTAGCTCGATATTGTTGTATATGCTCAATATTGTTGTATATAATGTACATAAGGGAGAACCTATTACTAAGAGGAATAATAATTTTGAAATCTTCCATTTGAAAACAAAGGAAAGCGCTCAACTCTGAAGTCATGTATGAAAAGTTCACCATATAGAATTGTATCCAATACCGGACAACACTATATTTGTAATTCTTACATTCAATAATAAATGCATATATGAAAAGTTCACCGTATAGAATTGTGTCCAATATTAGACAACGTTACATTTGTAATTCTTACATCCAATAATAAATGCATCATTTTCTAGTTGAGCCCATGTGGAATTCCTGAAAATAAATTTATGCGACAGGAAATTATATAGTATTAATTAACAAGAAAATAAATGGTTATAGATATATATGGCATAAATTGACCGTTGGTACTTTCGATACAATGCATTGCGCGGTACAGCTCTAGTCAAAGCTGAATGCACATTCCCCGACCTAATGACGGGTTATCATTGCTTGAGCAATTCTCAAGTCTTCCTTTGCATCCCGACATATCTACATTTGGTAATTATTTAGGGAAAAAAAATCTTGTTTTAATAATCATATGTGTATGTATATACATGTAGTTAGGTAAATGATAACTTGTGCCCTCAAGCGCATATGTTAAGAATCTCATTATATAAACATATGTATTAAAAGTCGTGCATTCAATTTCTTAAAAGTTAAACTATCATGTTTTCCAATGTAAAATTGCTCTTTTTGAGTTCTTAACATGTGTCATTAGGGCACAAGTTAGCATGACTCATATAGTTATATGATTTATGTTCAAAAGATATTGGATAATTCTATCCTACTATTTGAGCCTACCTTATTATTTGATCTATAAAAGACACACCGCACACCCATAATCTAAACCTAATTTAAAGTAGGGTCGTGCTAACAAGTACTAAGAGCATTGTTTAAAAAACTCACAAAAAGAAATTTTGTCTTGAAAATAAAAATCAAATACATGTAAAAGTCATAACCACACAATTTTTTATATAAAAATTACAACTTTTAGATGCTTAAACAATATTTTATGGACACTTGTTAGCATTTCCATTTAAAGGAAGCAAACAACATCTTTTTTCGTCTTTGTTATACTTTATGTTCCCGTAAGCACACAATCATGAGTTATAATAATACATGAGTATGTAATCTTCCACATTGTAGTTGCTATTTTTCTTTGCATAAATGATATGAGTATGACAACAAGGTAAACATGTTAGCATCTATTTTCTACATGGACACTCTTTTGATTGTAGATTGACATCAAATTTATCTCTCTGTAAATAAAATAAATGTTAAACGTATAAAAATAATAACTGTATACATATGTGTGATTATAATCTGGAAAGCAAAAATTGTTTACATGAGTGCTGAACAAAAAATCTTATAATATGTTGAAAATCGCACCTTTAGACATACATATCATAAAGTAACTATAAAAGTTGAACAAAAATTTGAGAAAAAAAAATGTTAAACATGAATGTTGAATACAAAATACATGAATATTGATCATAGGTTGGAGTTTTGATTGGATAGTTTCTCACTCTTTGTTCTTATTGACAAAATATAGTAGATAAGAAATAAGATAGTTGAAATCAATGAGGATAAGAAGATAAAGTTTAAAGAGTGTGAACGAGTGTTTGAAAAACTTCTAACTCCATCAACAAAAATTATTGTGTGAAAATATTGAAAAAACTAATTTTTTTTCTTAGATCAAGCAATTGCAAAATGACAAATCTATAAAAATAGGACTTATATTAAACAAAGAAAGATGTAATTTAGACTGAAGTATGATTATCAACACTTTTATATTAGTAGTAGATAATAGACCCATGATGATGATGATCAAGCATTGCATGATTATATTGTTTTCTTTATTTTCTTTGAATTTCTTTTAACTTGAACACAACCCTAATTAATTTTATTTGGGTACCCACTCACAAATGAAAAAAATTAAAAGAGAATAGATTTAAATGATGTTACTAAATAATTTCTCTTTAATTTTTTACATTTGTGAGTGCTTAAATAAATTTAATTTGGGTTTGTACCTATGTAAGAATTGCTCAGGAGTGGAGAAGAGAAGGGGAGTGGAGAAGAGAAGGAAGCTAAAATATAGAATATGGTCATTCTAATCTTTATAAACTGAGCAATTAATATTATGCATTGTGTGGAAAATTGCACACATTAGAAAATTGTTGATAAAAATGACAAATTTCTTTAAAAAAAATTTGTCCTTCATCATGTACATAAAACGCTTCATTTATTTTCTCTTTTGCCACTTGCAATTAGAGATTACATAATTATCACAATCATACAAAGTATGGTTCACGTTTCAACTTTATGATGAAGAGATTAAAAGATAGCAAGTGGCAATGATAATTGCTTGACGGAAGAGTTCATGAATGAATCCAAGTTCAGACCACTATACTACCCCAATTTGCACTCCACTATCCCATATGGAAGTAAGTTGAAATATTGGAGGAGTAATTAAAATGGGAAGCTTGTGCAAATAATTACATACACCCTTAATTTGTTGAATACTAGCCTTAATTATTTTTGGTAAGTACTTTATAGACATAGATCCTGACCCGTGCGATGTACGAGTTTGTTTCGATTTTCATATATAAGTATTAGGTTGACTATATTATTAGTTGTTGACATGTTTAAATATATTATGTATAACATTTCAATAAAGACTATAATGAGTAAAACACACCGAAGTTGAAACTCGTCATACAAAATCTAAACAATGAGCAAAATTTAAACAATGAGCTAATTAAATAGTTCAAAATACACATCAAAGGAAAAAAGTTACGGTATAAAGTAGTATGAGAAACATATCAAGTGATTCAACCATGGAAGCCTATAAGGTCACCTACATTTTCATTTTTCAAGACATTTGTTGAAGGAAAAAAGGGAAGAAATGGATGAAAACCGCAGACTTTTGGGATTAGATTGCGAAGGAGAAAGGAGGAAAAAGGGTTCGAAACCGTTTGGAAAGAAAGGAAAAGGAATTAATTGGTTTTTTGAAAAGGGGGTTTAATATTGGATATCATGTAGGGAAAGCCAACTAATATCACAAAAATAGCAAGTGGTTTCGTGGTTAAAGTGCTTTGAAGTAACCAACATGGCATGGGTTCAAATCTTTAGAGGGATTTTTTTTATAACATTATCCATGTCATGAGGTTTAAGTAAAATTTGACCGTAACATAGTTACAAATTGTTTTCACATAATTACTTTCAGAGATTTTTGAAGGCATGAGTTGCCCCAAAACGAAGAGGAGGTTGAAATAGTTTTCACAAACATAAGACGCTTCTCGATTACTACTTCATTAGCTGTGTCATTGCTTCAAGAGTAGAGATGATCATTCATTTTTTAATAAATAATGTTACTCTAATAAGAATTAAATTAATTTTAACACAATTCGACGGCGAACATTATGTATGCACTCTCAAGTTGTCAATCAATTATTTTGTCATCTCAATATGAAAATTTCATTTTTAGCTTCCTTAACCCATATCCTTCAACCACAGGCTAGCTAGATCAACTCATTGTTTGAAAAATATGTCTGGTTTTTTTGGTCAAATGTATTAAAATCACCATTATGATAGAAGGGCATGGTAGATTTTGTGATGAAAAGTTTCATTGTTATTGTTGTTGTTCTTATCCGCAAGTCGTTGTTTGCCCTGAAGTGACCCATGAGAAACTTTAACCATGCCATCACATTGACATGCCAATCCTATCTATAATTTTTCTCCTTTCTCAAAGTAATATTTATCTATGTTGCTAAATTCAACCTTAATTTACTTTTATTGATATTAAATTAATTTTTTTATTGTCAATGATTTCAGTGATTAGTTTATCGATCTACAATTACAAATCTCAAAATCCATCCCCTAAAACGAGAAGAGATAATCGATTTTCTCTAAATCCTATCTATGTTTGGGTCTTGAAAACAAGAAATTTAAATATGAATTTTTTACTTTTCATATTTGTTCTTGAGTAAATAGTCAATTACCCCCCTGTAATTAACAAAACTTCAATTACCTCCCTGAAATTGCACAACGTTAATCAAGACCCAAACATAGATAGAATTTATTAAAGGTAATTGAAGTTTATTGAAAAGATGATTACCAAAAGTGTTTATTGAAAAGAAATACATTGGTGGAGTTGAGGAAATTCAAAAACTTCATGATGACAAGAAGCTTGAGAAATTGCTTGATTGTTGTGAAAGGATTGATGACATTGAAGGAGGTGATGGTG